>OIWT01000328.1_pt1 | contig 68387 bp, 53 predicted proteins | sample 1587701 | NCBI WGS metagenome assembly OIWT01 (sample SAMEA3888904, study PRJEB22519) | human gut metagenome | biome: human gut; feature: human-associated habitat; material: faeces | place: Denmark | collected 2009
ACTTTCATCGACTGCTCTTGTGCATGCGGCTTGAGGGCCAGCCCTGCGGGCGGTCGCTTCGCTCCTGCAGGCGGAATCCATCCCTGCGCTGAAGGTACGCCACTGCCCCATTGCGCGAGTTCGCACGACTGGCAGACAGTACCGCGCAGAGATGGATTCCGGCTTCGTCGCTCCGTTAAATGGCCCTCATCCGGCTGCGCGCATGGAGGCGGTGCGCCGCCTGCCGCGGCGGACTTTCATCGACTGCTCTTGTGCATGCGGCTTGAGGGCCAGCCCTGCGGGCGGTCACTTCGCTCCTGCAGGCGGAATCCATCCCTGCGCTGAAGGTACTTCCAATAAAAAAGGCCTGTCCAAATGGACAGGTCTTTTTCTATGCTCTGCTGGCGATTATTTGCCGGCGAGGGTCTTGTAGTTGTTGTAGCGGACCTCGGCATCGTGCTGGGTCTTCTCGAAGAGGGCTTCGGCTGCTTCTGGGAAGGAGCGCTTGAGGTTGATGTAGCGGTTCTCGCCCATGAGGAAGTCCTGGAACTTGGAGAAGTCCGGCTCTTTGGAGTCGAGGCTGAACGGGTTCTTGTCGGTGCCGACGAGCTGCGGGTTGTAGCGGTAGTTTGCCCAGTAGCCGCACTCTACGGCGAGTTTCTCCTCGAGCTGGCTGCAGCCCATGCCTTTGCGGATGCCGTGGTTGATGCACGGTGCGTAGGCGATGATGAGGGACGGGCCCGGATAAGCCTCGGCCTCGGTGATGGCCTTGAGCAACTGGTTCTGGTCTGCGCCCATGGCGACCTGGGCGACGTAGACGTAGCCGTAGGTCTTGGCCATGAGGCCGAGATCCTTCTTGCGTGTCTTCTTGCCCGTGGCGGCGAACTGTGCGATGGCTGCTGCCGGGGTGGCCTTGGAGGCCTGGCCGCCGGTGTTGGAGTAGACTTCGGTGTCGAAGACGAAGACGTTGACGTCTGCGCCGGAGGCGAGGACGTGGTCGACGCCGCCGTAGCCGATGTCATAGGCCCAGCCGTCGCCGCCGAAGATCCACTGGGAGCGCTTGACGAAGTAGTCGCGGTTCTCGTAGAGCTTGTTGAGCAGCGCATTGTCACCCTTCTCGGCTGCGAGCAGGGCTTCGAGGCGGTCGGCGCGGTCGCGCGTGCCGTTGCCGTTGTCGAGGTTCTCTACCCAGTCCTTGAGGGCTGCCCGGAGGTCTTCGCTGCCGAGGCCTTCTTCGATGGCCTTCTTGGCGTCATCGGCGAGGCCGTTGCGGACGGACTGCGTGCCGAGGAACATGCCGAGGCCGAACTCTGCGTTGTCCTCGAACAGGGAGTTGTCCCAAGCCGGGCCGTGGCCCTTGGCGTTCGTCGTGTACGGCATGGCCGGTGCGCTGCCGCCCCAGATGGAGGTGCAGCCCGTGGCGTTGGCAATCATCATGCGGTCGCCGAAGAGCTGCGTGATGAGCTTGGCGTACGGCGTCTCGCCGCAGCCGGCGCAGGCGCCGGAGAACTCGATGAGCGGCTGCTCGAACTGGCTGCCGATGACCGTCTCTTTCTTCATCGGGTTCTTCTTCGGCGCGACTTTTTCCGTATCGACGCCGTAGTCGAAGTAAGCCTGCTTTGCCTTGAGGTCGTCGTCAAGCGGCGTCATGTCGAGCGCCTTGACCGGGCAGACCTGCGCGCAGTTGCCGCAGCCGAGGCAGTCCATCGTGGAGACAGCCACCGTGAAGTGGTAGTCCTTGACGGCGCGGACTTCCTTGGACGGGAAGCCCTCCGGTGCTGCAGCGAGCTCTTCGTCCGTCGTGAGGACCGGGCGGATGGAAGCGTGCGGGCAGACATAGGAGCACTTGTTGCAGCCGATGCACTTCTGGGCGTTCCAGACTGGCACGTTGATGGCCGTGCCGCGCTTCTCGTAGGCGGCGCCGCCGAGCGGGTACGTGCCGTCGGCGCGGTCGCCGGCGAACTTCGAGACCGGCAGCTTGTCGCCTTCCTGGCGGTTCATGACTTCCTGGACCTCGGTGATGAACTCCGGCAGGTCGCGCTTCTCCTGCGGCTCGTCTTCAGCATCAGCCCACGAGGCCGGCACCTCGACCTTGTGCAGGGCCTCGATGCCCTGGTCGATGGCGCCGTTGTTCATGTCGACGATGTTCTGGCCCTTGCGGCCGTACGAGGTCACGACGGCTTCCTTGAGGTAGGTCACGGCTGTCTCGATCGGGATGATGTTCGCAAGTTTGAAGAACGCGGACTGCATGACCATGTTGAAGCGGCCGCCGAGGCCGAGGCCCTTGGCGATGGAGACAGCGTTGACCGTGTAGAACTGGATCTCGTTCTTGGCGATATAGCGCTTCATGGCTGCCGGCAGGTGCTTCGTGAGCTCCTCGTCGCTCCAGACCGTGTTGAGGAGGAACGTGCCGCCCTTCTTGAGGCCGGCGAGCAGGTCGTACTTGTAGACGTACGACTGCTGCGAGCAGGAGATAAAGTCGGCCTTGTTGATGAGGTACGGGCTCGTGATTGGGGACTTGCCGAAGCGCAGGTGCGACATCGTGATGCCGCCCGACTTCTTGGAGTCATAGGCGAAGTACGCCTGGGCGTACATGTCCGTCTTGTCGCCGATGATCTTGATCGCGCTCTTGTTGGCGCCGACCGTGCCGTCGGAGCCGAGGCCCCAGAACTTGCAGGCCGTCGTGCCCTTTGGAGTGAGGTCGACATCCGTCAGCGCCGGGGTCAGGCTCGTGTGCGTGACATCGTCGTCGATGCCGATCGTGAAGCCGTCCTTCGGCGCGTCTTTCTTGAGTTCTTCAAAGACGGCGAAGATCTGGTCCGGCGTCGTGTCCTTGCCGCCGAGGCCGAAGCGGCCGCCGATGATCGTCGGGTGCATGTCAGAATGGTAGAAGGCTGCCTTAACATCGAGGTAGAGCGGCTCGCCGAGCGAACCCGGCTCCTTCGTGTGGTCGAGGACGGCGACTTTCTCGACGGTCTTCGGCAGGAACTTGAAGAAGTGCTCGATGGAGAACGGACGGTAGAGGTGTACGTTCAAGAGGCCGACCTTCTCCCCCTTCGCGTTGAGGTAGTCGACCGTCTCCTGGACCGTCTGGCAGACGGAGCCCATGGCGATGATGATGCGGTCGGCATCCTTCGCGCCGTAGTAGTCGAAGAGATGATGCTCGCGGCCCGTGACCTTTGCGAGGTCAGCCATGGCCTCCTCGACGAGCTCTGGCAGTGCATCGTAGAAGCTGTTGGCTGCTTCACGCGACTGGAAGTAGATGTCCGGGTTCGTCGCGGAGCCGCGCAGGACCGGGTGGTCCGGGTTCAGCGCGCGGCGGCGGAAGGCCTTGACGGCATCCCAGTCGAGAAGCTTTGCGAGGTCTTCGTAGTCGATCGTCTCGATCTTCTGGATCTCGTGCGACGTGCGGAAGCCGTCGAAGAAGTTGATGAACGGCACGCGGCCCTTGATGGCGACGAGATGCGCGACGGCCGAGAGGTCCATGACCTCCTGGACGCTCGCCTCGGCGAGCATGGCGCAGCCCGTCTGGCGTGCGGCCATGACATCCTGGTGGTCGCCGAAGATGTTCAGGGAGTTGGCAGCGAGTGCGCGCGCGGAGACGTGGAAGACGCCCGGCAGCAGCTCGCCGGCTACCTTGTAGAGATTCGGGATCATCAGCAAGAAGCCCTGGGAAGCCGTGTACGTCGTCGTCAGTGCACCGGCCTGCAGCGAGCCGTGCACAGCGCCGGCAGCGCCGGCCTCGGACTGCAGCTCGATGACCTTGACCTTCTGGCCGAAGAGATTCTTCGCTCCCTTGGCAGCCATTTCATCTACATGCTCAGCCATCGGCGAGGACGGCGTGATCGGGTAGATCGCCGCGACGTCGGTGAAAGCATAGGAGATGTAGGCGGCAGCTGTGTTGCCGTCCATGGTTTTCATCTTTTTGCTCATGTGTTTTGTTACTCCCCTCTGATATTGGATTTGACAGATGGGGCCTGTCCCCCATCGCATAGTCAGGAATAAATAGAAAAACCTGATGGCAAGATTGAAGTGCCATCAGATTTCATTATACGTGCTATGCAAAAAAATGTAAAGATATATTCCTCACACCCACTGCCCTGCCGTCATCTGTACAGGCAGGCTGCACACCAGGCGGGATCAGGCCTCGCCCTGCTTGTTCTCGCGGCTGTGGCGGTAGCCGTAGAGGAAGTAGACGAGGATGCCGAGGGCGCTCCAGATCCAGAAGCGCTCCCAGGTCATCGAGGAGAGGTTGTACATGATGTAGCCGCAGCTCACGATGGCCAGCGTGCCGACGACGTAGATGGCCGGGCAGCGGAACGGGCGCGCGAGGTCCGGGTACTTCTTGCGCATGATCATGACACCGACGGACGAGACGATGAAGGCAAAGAGCGTGCCGACGCTGCACATCTCGGCGATGACGTTGATCGGCGTGAAGCCGCTGATGACAGCGACGGCGAGGCCGACGATGATCGTGATGCGGTGCGGCGTCGCGAAGTGCGGGTGGACCTTGCAGATGGACTGCGGGATGAGGCCGTCGCGGCTCATGGCGAAGAAGGCGCGCGTCTGCGCGTACATCATGACGAGCAGCACGGTCGTGAGGCCGGCGATGGCGCCCGTGCCGACGAGCGCGGAGCCGAAGCGGTAGCCGAGCTGGCGCAGGACGAAGGCGACCGGCTCAGCGTTGTCGAGCTCGGTATAGGGCACATTGCCCGTCATGACGGCCGTCACGGCGATGTAGAGCACCGTGCATATGAGGAGCGACGCGATGATGCCCGTCGGCATGTCGTGCGCCGGGTTCTTCGTCTCCTCTGCCGCCGTCGCGATGGAGTCGACGCCGAGGTAGGCAAAGACGATGACGGCGGCGCCGGCCGAGACGCCGGAGAAGCCGAACGGCATGAAGGGCTCCCAGTTCGTCGGGTCGACGGACGGCGCGGCGAGGAACAGGAACAGGAAGATGGCGGCGAGCTTGACGCCGACGAGCACCTTGTTGACCGTGACGCTCTCGCGCACGCCGCGCACGAGCAGGAAGGTCAGGAAGAGTGTGATCAGCACGGCCGGCAGGTTGACGATGCCGCCGTCAGCCGGCACGCTCGTCCAGGCGGTCGGCAGCTCGATGCCGGCGGTCTTGAGGAGGCCGACGACGTAGGCGGACCAGCCGCCCGCGACGGCACTGGCGCCGACAGAGTACTCGAGCACGAGGTTCCAGCCGACGAGCCAGGCGAAGAACTCGCCGACGGAGGTGTAGGCGTAGGCGTAGGCGCTGCCGGCGACAGGCACCATGCTGGCGAGCTCGGAGTACGCCATGCTGACGAAGCCGCAGGCAATGCTGGCGAGCAGGAAGGACAGCATGAGCGCAGGGCCGGCATACTTGGCGGCGGCGACGCCGGTCAGGACGAAGATGCCGGTGCCGACGATGACGCCGATGCCGAGCAGGGTGACGTCGAGGGAACCCATGGCGCGCTTGAGGTGGGACTGGTGGGCATCGGCCTTGTACTCGGCGATGCTCTTGGTCCGGAAGATATTCACGATACAACAACTCCTTCTATTGGGCATTACAGGTATACATTTTATCATTAATGATGGATTAGGGCAACAAAAAAGACCAGCCCGCTTGGACTGGTCTCTGCTCTCTTGTAAATGGTCGGGATGACAGGATTCGAACCTGCGGCCTCATCGTCCCGAACGATGCGCGCTACCAAACTGTGCCACATCCCGACAACGTAGATTAGTATAGCGTAAATCGCGGGGTTTGGCAAGGGGGAATTTGAAAAAAGTTTTGGTTGCGGCGGCGAGGGGTGTTTGGCAAGAGGGCGGGGGGACCTGTTTCGGCTTCGTCGCTCCGCTAAATGGCCCTCATTTTGCGAGGTGCATGGAGGCGGGTTCGCCGCCTGCCGCGGCGGGTTTCATCGACTGCTTTTACGAGGTGCCGTTTGAGGGCCAGTCCTGCGGGCGGTCGCTTCGCTCCTGCAGGCGAAACAGGTCCCCCCGCCCCTAGCTGCGTCCGTTCGACTTGCCGCTCCGCTAAATGGCCCTCATTTTGCGGAGTGCATGGAGGCGGGTTCGCCTCCTGCCGCGGCGGGTTTCATCGACTGCTTTTGCGAGGTGCCGTTTGAGGGCCAGCCCTGCGGGCGGTCGCTCCGCTCCTGCAGGCGAAACAGATCCCCCCGCCCCTAGCTGCGTCCGTTTTTTCGGTTGGAAGCTAGGCTTGTGGTCGGGGACGGACGCTGCGCTGCGTCCCCGACTCGGCTCGTCTTTGATTACCTTCTCTTCCCTACTTTACCTGTCTCGCCTTTTTATGGTTGGCGAAGAACAGGAAGATGATTGGGATGACGATCAGGGTGAAGACGGTGGAGGTCAGGAGGCCGCCGATGATGACCCAGGCCATGGAGACGCGGGATTCGGAGCCGGGTGTCATGGCGAGGGCCATGGGTGTCATGCCGACCATCATGGTGATGGTGGTCATGAAGATCGGCTTGAGGCGAACGCGGCCGGCTTCGATGATGGCTTCGAGGGCGCTGTGGCCTCTGTCCATCAAGGTCAGTGTGTAGTCGATAAGCAGTGTGCCGTTCTTGGCGACGATGCCGTCCATGACGAGGATGCCGATCATGGAGAAGAGATTGAGGGTGTTGTGCGTGAGGAAGAGCATGAGGATGGAGCCGATGAGGCCGAGCGGCAGGGAGAACATGCGGATGAAGGGTGTGATGGTGGATTCGTAGAGGACGGCGAGCAGCATGTAGATGAGGATAAGGGCGAGGAAGAGCGCTGAGAGCAGCTCGCTGAAGGTCTCGTCCATGCGGGTGGCCTGTCCTTTGAACTGGTAGGTGACGTTATCGCCGAGGTCGGCTTTGGCGAAGGCTTTCTTGACATCGCGGGTGACATCGCCCATGGGGCGGCCGCTGAGGTTGGCGCCGATGGCGACGGAGCGCTGCTTGTTGACGCGGCGGATGGTGACGGGTCCCCTGCCGTTCTGGATGGCGGCGACGTCGCCGAGGTAGATGAGCTTGCCGGAGGCGGAGAGCGGCACGCGGGCGACGTCGGAGGCCTTGTAGCTGTCGGCATCCTTGAAGCGGACTTTGATCGCGGTGTCCTGGCCACCGTTCCTGGGGTCGCTCTTGAGCTCGCCGGCAGAGAGGCCAGAGATGGCGCTCGCAAAGGCTGTGTCGACGTCCTGCAGGGAGGTGCCGTAGGCCTTGAGCTTCTCGCGGTCGACGGTCAGGCGCAGTTCGGGCATGCCCTCGACATAGGAGGAGTTGACGTCCGTCACGCCGTCGATGGCGCGCAGGGTGTCCATGGCTTTCTCGGCGGCCGCGTCAAGCGCCGCACCGTCGTTGCTGCGCAGCTCGACCTGCAGGGCGCCGCCGCCGTTCTTCGCTCCCCCGCCGCCCGCGATGCCGGCGACATTCGTCTGTGTCTCGGCGACGCGCACGTCGGCCGTCTTGATGCCGGCGGCGAACGCGCGCACATCGTTGGCGACCTGCCAGACGGTGCGGCTGCGCTCACGGCGATCCACGAGCTGGACCTTGATGCGGCCTTCATAGGCCGTGCTACCGCCGGCCTGCGTCATGTAGTACTTGACTTCAGGGATCTCGGCGAGCCTGCCCTCGATGCGCTCGGCGACGCGGTTCGTCTCGGCCGGCGAAGAGCCGACGGGCGCCTGGATGTTGACGGTGAAGCTCGACTCATCCGTCTGCGGCATGTACTCCATGCCGACGAGGCCGAGCGGCACCAGGGCGACGACAGCAGCAAAGACGGCCAGGATGGAAAGGAGCAGCTTTTTCGTATGGCGCAGGCTCCAATTGAGCACCTCGACGTAGAGGCGCTCGGCCCGCGCCTCCACGCGGTCCATCCAGGCAAACGCGCGGTTTTTCGCGGGGTGGTAGCCCTTGCGGAAGAAGCGCGAGGCGAGCATCGGCGTCAGGGTGAAGGAGACGAAGAGCGAGAAGGCGCCGGCAAAGACGATCGTCAGGCCGAACTGGCGGAAGTACTGGCCCGTCATGCCCTGCATGAAGGCGATCGGCATGAATACGGCGGCGTCGCAGAGCGTGATGGCGATGGCCGCCATGCCAATCTCCGTCCGCCCCTTCTCGGCCGCCGTATCGGGCGCCTCTCCGAGCTTCAGGTGGCGCACGATATTCTCGAGGACGACAATCGAGTCGTCGACGAGAATGCCGACACAGAGCGTCATGCCCATCAGCGACATCATGTTGAAGGTGAAGCCCGCGAGGTACATGACGAAGAACGTCGCGATGAGCGAGGTCGGAATCGCGATCATGACAGCTGCCGTCGAGCGCCAGCCGCGCAGGAAGAAGAAGAGCACAAGGCCCGTGGTGATGAGCCCTTCTATGAGCGTGTTCATCGTGCTGTGCAGCGAGTCGCGGACGTAGTCGGCGTCATTCGAGACGACGACGAACTGGTAGTCGGGATACGTCTTGCGCAGCTTCTCGACGCTCTTCATGATGTTGGCCGCCGTCTCGACGACATTGGCATCGCTGTTCTTGTAGATGAGGACGTTGATCGCATCCTCGCCGTTGAGCCGGCCGTAGCGCTCCGTGCGGGCCTCGCGCTCGCGGACAGTCGCGACGGCCGTCAGCGGGATCATCTTGCCCGCCGTGTTGGCCACCTGCACCTTCTCGATATCGCTGGGCTTCTGGAACTGCGCGACAACGCGCACGTCCGACTTCGTCGTCTCCGTGTAGACAGAGCCCGACGGCACGAGCTGGTTCTCGTCCTTGATGGCCGCGGCGATCTTGGCGAGCGTCAGCTTGTAGGCCGCCATCTTTTCGCGATCGACGTCGATGGCGACTTCCCTGTCGCGGCCGCCGTGCAGCTCGACCTCCGAGACGCCGCCCGCCTGCTGGATGACCTCCGAGAAGACATTGTCCGTCTCGGTGTAGGTGTCGGCCAGGCTGTGATCCGAGAGCACGGCGAGCTCCACGATCGGCTTTGCGTTCATGTCGCGCTTGATGACGACGGGCGAGTCGGCCTCGTCGGGCAGCTTGTTGGCGATGGCCTCGACCTTCTTGCTCGCGTCGATGGCCGCCGTGTCGGCATTCGTCGCGAAGTCGAGCTCGAGCGTCACGCGCGCCCGCTCATATCTCGCCGTCGAGGTGATCTTCTTGACACCCGACACCGAGGACAGCGCGTCCTCGACCGGCTTGACGACCTCCTGCTCCACCGACTCCGCGCTCGCGCCCGGGTACTTGACCGATACCGTCACGTACGGCGTGTTGAGCGCCGGCAAAAGCTCCACGCCGATGCGATAATAGCTGTAGAGGCCGAGCACGACGAAGAAGGCGACGATCATCGAGATGCCGACCGGCCGCTTGATGGAAAGGCGTGTCATATTCATGATGGAGATTCCTCACCTTCATACGGCTCTGTCTCGACCTTCTTGCCGTCCTGCAATTTGTCCTGATTCGTCACGACGACCGTATCGCCGGGCTTAAGGCCATCGAGAATCTCGACCTCCGCATCGTTCATCAGGCCGACCTTGACCGCGCGCTCCTCCACCGTGCCGTCCTCGCGCACGACAAAGAGCACCTGGCGGCCCGTGCGCGAGAGCAGCGCTTCCTTCGGCACGCAGAGCGTCGCGCGCCGCTGCAGGATGTCGACGGCCGTGTGGGCAAAGAGGCCCGCCTTGATCGTTTCGCGCGCCGCCTCGTCCGTCAGCTCGATGCGCACCTGATACGTCTTGCTCGCATCGTCCATCGCCGGGCTCACGTAGACGATCTCGCCCGCATAGTCCTCGCCGAGCGCGTCGATCGTCACCTCGACGGGCAGCCCCGCCTTGAGGATGGCGGCATCTGCCTCCGCGATCGTGCAGTCGACATTGATGTGGCTCGTGTCGACGAGCGAGAAGACCTTTGTGCCGGCCGAGACGATGGCGCCGACCTCCGCATTCCGATAGCCGATGACGCCCGAGCGCGGCGCGCGCAGGTACATGTCCTCGCGCTGGCGGCGCAGCGCATCCGTCGCGTGCTGTGCCTTCTCCGCCGTGTAGGCCTTCGACTCGACGCTCGCCGCACTGCCGCCCTCGACCTGGTCCGCCAGCACATCGAAGGCCGCCTTCGAGGCCAGGTACTCCTGCTTGACGCTGTCGAGCGTGTCCTGGGAGATCGCGCCGATCGAGTAGAGGTACTCGTTGCGCTCGTACTTCGCCTGCTCGAGCTCGAGGTCGTTGCGCGCCTTGATGTAGTTGGCATCGTACGAGGCCCGCGCCTCGCGCGCATCGGCCTGCGCCGCGCCAGCAGCCGCCGCGTTCGCCTCAATCGAGATGTCGAGGTCCCCCGTATCCTGCACCAGCAGCACATCGCCCTTCTGCACCGTGTCGCCGAGCTTCGCGCGGACCTCCGTGATGCGCCCCGTGTACTTCGGCGCAAGCGGGATATCTGCATCCGCCACCGTCTGCCCCGAGAGAGCGATGTGGCGCATCATGTCCGCGCGCGCGACCGTCACCACCTTGACGAGCGGCCTGCCGTGCGAAACCTTCTTCTTCTCCTCACTGCCCCCGCCCATGTAGGCGCGCAGGGCCAGCGCCAGCAGCACGAAGCAGACTGCCCCCACAGCGGCGAGCCTCTTCCTGTCCATTCGTCCCAGCTGACCGGATTGATGGCGCATATCCTCACATCCCTTCCTGATTATCGGTTGACTGTTTCCCTCTATTATATAAAATTCTACTCATTTTAGGAATACGACATCTTGTCAAATGTGACAATCGATATTTACAAGATAATGAAGTCGATATAAAATAGAGGCATAATGTGAAAATTTAAGGCCCTCCGCCTTGAAATACCCAAAGAAAGAGGTACCATCATGAAAGCAGTTGAAATCCGCAAAGATATCTACTGGGTCGGCGCCATCGACTGGTCCATGCGCAGCTTCCACGGCTACGAGACGAGCCGCGGCTCGAGCTACAACGCCTACCTGATCCTCGACGAGAAAATCACCCTCATTGACACCGTCAAGGAGCCGTTCAAGGAAGAGCTCCTCGAGCGCGTCGCCTCTGTCATTGACCCGGCCAAGATTGACTACATCATCTCCAACCACGTCGAGCCCGACCACTCCGGTGCCTTGCCCTTCATGATGGCCCACTGCCCGAATGCCACGATCATCACGAGCATCCCGCAGGGTCTCAAGGGCCTCAAGGCGCGCTACGGCGACATGACGTACGAGGGCGTCAAGGCTGGCGACACGCTCTCCATCGGCAAGCGCACGCTGCAGTTCGTGCCGACCCCGATGCTCCACTGGCCCGACAGCATGGTCACCTACTGCCCCGAGGAGAAGATTCTCTTCTCTAATGACGCCTTCGGCCAGCACCTCGCCTCCGGCAGCCGCTTCGACGACGAGAACGACCTTTCCGTGCTCTACTACGAGGCCAAGAAGTACTACGCCAACATCCTCATGCTTTACGGCCGCCAGGCACAGGCCGCCCTCAAGGCGCTCAAGGACCTCCCCATCGAGATGATTGCGACGGGCCACGGCATCATCTGGCGCTCCCACGTCCAGGAGATCCACGACCTCTACGAGAAGTGGTCCCATGGCGTCCTCGAAAAGCGCGCCGTCGTCGTCTTCGACACCATGTGGCACTCCACCGAGCAGATGGCCCGCACCATCACCGAATCCTTCCAGGAAAAAGGAGTGCCCGCCGTCTTCTACGACCTCAAGGAGAACGCCCTCTCCGACATCATGACCGACATCCTCACGAGCGAATACCTCGCCGTCGGCTCCCCGACCATCAACAACCAGATGCTGCCGACCGTCGCCTCCTTCCTCTGCTACCTCAAGGGCCTCACCGCCAAAGGCCACAAAGCCTTCGCCTTCGGCTCCTACGGCTGGGGCGGCCAGAGCATCGCCCTCGTCGAAGACGAACTCAAAGCCGCCGGCTGCGACATCGTCCTCGACAAGCAGCGCCTGCTCAACACCCCGGACAAGGGCACCCTCGAAGCCCTGCGCGAGGCCGTCCACACGATCATTGAGTGAGCCCACAGGAACAAGCAGGAAAAAAGAAGAACCGCCCTCCGGCGGTTTTTTTATTGACAGTTTCTCTGGAAAAACGGAATGGCAAAGCAATAGCAGCAGAGGATTTGACATGGCAAATCTGGAACAATGGCTTTATAATAGAAGATAGTTATCTTAAAGGAGGGGTATCATGCAGAAAATTGCGGTGTACGGGAAGGGCGGCATCGGGAAGTCGACGCTGACGAGCAATCTGGCGGCGGCACTGGCGATGCAGGGGAAGAAGGTCATCCAGATTGGCTGTGACCCGAAGGCGGATTCGACAATCAACCTGCTCGGCGGCAAGCCGCTGCAGTCCGTCATGGGCTACATGCGGGAGTTCGATGAAGAGCCCGCTTCGCTCGAGACAGTCTCAGCGCGCGGCTTTGGCGGCGTGCTCTGCATCGAGACGGGCGGGCCGACGCCGGGACTCGGCTGCGCGGGGCGCGGCATCATCGCGACGTTCAACCTGCTCGAGGACCTCGAGCTCTTCGAGCGGGAGCAGCCGGACGTCGTGCTCTACGACGTGCTCGGCGACGTCGTCTGCGGCGGCTTTGCCGCGCCGATCCGCGAGGGCTATGCGGAGGACGTGCTGATTGTGACATCCGGCGAGAAGATGGCGCTCTACGCGGCCAACAACATCGCGACGGCCGTCGAGAACTTCGCCGACCGCGGCTATGCCAAGGTCCGCGGCGTCCTGCTGAACCGCCGCAATGTGCCGCGCGAGGAAGAGAAAGTCCAGGAGTTCGCGCGGGCACATCAGCTGCCCATCCTCGCGGATATCCCGCGCAGCGATGCGATCAGCGAGGCCGAAGAACGCGGCATGACCGTCGTCGAATACGCGCCGGATGCCCCCGTCAGCCAGGCTTTCTTCGCACTTGCAAACGATATCCTGAAAGAATGAACGAGAAAAATGGTGTACCGAGAAAACGAGGGACGGTGAATCATGAACGAACAGGACGCAAAGCAGAGATATGAGGCATACGTCATCACGGCCGAGGAGCTTGCCGCCCGCCTCGGCGGCAAGCAGGCCATGCCAGATGAGCTGCGCACCGACGCGCATCTCATCTGCAACACGCCTGCCGCCATCGACTTCAATTCGCCGGGCGCGCAGGGCTTTGGCGTCAAGCGCGCGGGGCTCAGCGTGCCGGGCAGCATCATGCTGCTCGTCTCGCCCGGCTGCTGCGGCCGCAACACGGCGGCGCTCTCGGGCAGTGGCCATTACGGCGAGCGCTTCGCCTACCTCGCCCTCGACGAGACGGACATCGTCACGAGCAGCCACTTGCAAAAGATCCCGGAGGCCGTCCGCGCCTTTGTCGCCAGCCGGGCGGAGCGCCCCTCTGTCGTCATGATCTGCCTGACCTGCGCCGACGCCCTTCTCGGCACGGACATGGAGCGTGTCTGCCGCAAGGCTGAAGCAGCTGTCGGCCTGCCCGTTCGCCCTTGTTACATGTACGCGCTGACGCGCGAGAGCCAGCATCCGCCGATGCAGGCCGTGCGCGAGACGATCTACGGCCTATTGCAGCCGCGCCGAAAAGATCCGCGCCAGGCCAATCTTCTCGGCTTCTTCACGCCCGTCGCGGCAGACTCCGAGCTCTTCTCACTCCTCGAGCGTGCGGGCATCCGCAAGGTCGCCGAGCTCGCCCGCTGCCAGACATACGGCGACTTTGAAGCGCTGGCCGCGGCCAACTTCAATCTCGTGATCGCCGATGAGGCGATGAGCGCCGCCCTCGCCCTCGAGAAGCGTATCGGCATCCCCGCCATACGCCTGCGCCGCCTCTACGCGACTGACAAGATCGCAAACCAGTACAGGGCACTCGCGCACATCCTCGGCTTGGGAGCAGAGGCTATCGCCATGGAGAACGAGCGCGAGCGCGCCGAGCAGGCCGCTGCCGACTTCTGCGCGCAGTACGGCAAGAAGGCGGTCATCGCCATCGGCAGCCGGCTCAATGCCAATCCCTTCGAGCTCGCCTTGGCACTCGTGCGCCGCGGCCTCGCCGTCCGCGAGCTCTTCGCCGTGCCGACCGCTGCCGACGCATTCTACATCCGCCAGCTCGCAAAACTCGCACCCGCAACGCGCATCTACTCCACGCTGGAGCCGGCCATGCTGCACTACCGGGAGGACGCCGCCGTATCACTTGCCATCGGCGCAGATGCCTGCGCGCTCCACCCCCATGCCAAGAAATTGCCGTGGAACGACGCTGTGCAGCCCTTCGGCTACCAGGCCGCCCAAGCTCTCTTTGAAAATATGAAGAATGCTATGCGTCAGGAGAGCTCAGGCGCGGCAGAGAAAAAAGTTGAGGCGGAGACTGATGACCCGCATCGCCCCGTCTCCCCCATGCCAAAGCTCTCGCTCGCCCTGCCGCCGTTCGCGCCGGACACAGCTGGCGCTGCCTCGGTGCTCTACCCGCTCGGCGGCATGACAGTCATCGTCGATGCAGGCGGCTGCGCGGGCAACATCTGCGGCTTCGACGAGCCGCGCTGGCAGGAGGGCAGCGCGCCCTCGGCCGTGTTCAGCGCGGGCCTGCGCGACATGGACGCCATCATGGGGCGCGACGAGCACCTCGTCGAGAAGGTGCGCGCGGCAGCAGCCTGCCTGCCCGTCTCCTTCGTCGGGCTCGTCGGCACGCCCGTGCCCGCCATCATCGCGACCGACTTCCGCGCGCTCTGCCGCATGATCGAGAAGAATACATCTCTGCCCGCCATTGCCGTGCGCACGGATGGCACCCACCTCTACGACAGAGGAGCCGGGGTTGCCTACGATGCACTCGTGCGGGAATTCGCGGCTGAGTTGCCCGTCGGCGCGCCCCGCTCCGGCCTCGGCGTGCTCGGCCTGACGCCGCTTGACTTCTCGAAGGGCGAGCGTCAAGCCCTTCGGGAGACGCTGTGCCGGGATGCGGACGGGCCTGTCCTCTTTTTCGACAAGCTCGAAGACTTCCAGCAGGCCGCGAAGCTCCAAAGCATTCTCGCCGTCTCGCCAAGCAGTCTCAAGGCGGCGCGCCGCCTCGGACGCCAAGCCGGCATCCCCGTCAGAGCCGAGCTGCCGCCCGCCTTTATCCGCAAGGCATTTGCGACGCTGCTGACCCGCCTCGACAGCGTGATGGATAGTGACGCACACAGGGAAATCCTTATCGTGCACCAGCAGGTCCTCGCCAATGCACTGCGCCGCGCCATCTGCCAGCGCTTCCCCGAGCTGCCCGGAAGGGCTTTGACTGTCGGCACCTTCTTTGCGCTTGACCGCGCCTTAGCGCAGCCAGGAGACTGCTGCTTCCGCGCGGAGCAGGAGTTTCACCGCTATCTGCAGGCGCATCCAGAAGCCGTCGTCATCGGCGACAGGCTGCTCGCGCGCGCCGTGCCGGAGGATTTCGGCGGCGCCGTCATCGACCTGCCGCACTTCGCCCTTTCAGGGCGCAATACCACAGTGAATACAGCAAGCAAGGATAGAGAGCTATGAAACGTTTGAACATCAAGATCTACGGCATCGTGCAGGGCGTCGGCTTCCGCCCCTTCATGAGCCGACTGGCCGACGCCTGCCGGATACGCGGCACGGTCTGCAACAAAGGCCCCTATGTCGAAGTCTTCGCCGAGGGCAGGGACGCATCATTGCAGCAATTCGTCGCGGGCATCCCGGAACAAGCACCGGAGCGCGCGGCCATCCTCAAGGTCGACGTGCACGATGTGACCGATGACGATGCTGCGCCTTACGAGGATTTTTCCATCATCGAGAGTGCCAAGGAGCGCGGCGACATCTTCGTCTCGCCCGACATCGCGACGTGCGACAAATGCCGCGCGGAGCTCTTCGACCCGCACGACCGCCGCTACCTGCACCCCTTCATCAACTGCACGGCCTGCGGCCCGCGGCTGACCATCCTCGAGGCCATGCCGTACGACCGCGAGCGCACGAGCATGAAGGAATTCCCGATGTGCAAGGCCTGCCACGAGGAGTACGTCTCACCCGAGAGCCGCCGCTACGATGCGCAGCCCGTCTGCTGCAACGACTGCGGACCAGAGGTCTACCTGCTCGGCCATGAGGCGGTGCGAGGGGCCGCTGCCATCAAGGAAGTGCGCCGCGTCCTCGCTGCGAGCGGCATCGCGGCCATCAAGGGCATCGGCGGCTTTCACCTCGCCTGCGACGCGACGAACGAAGCGGCCGTGAAGCGCCTGCGCGCGCTCAAGCACCGCCCGCAGAAGCCATTCGCCGTCATGATGCGCGACGAGGCGGCCGTGCGGAGCGCCTGTCACCTCGAGCCCGGCGAAGAGGCGATGATGACGGGCCACCAGAAGCCCATCCTGCTGCTGCGCCGCCGCCAGGACAGCCCGCTCGCGCCGAGCGTCGCGCCCGGCAATCCCAAGGTCGGCGTCATGCTGCCGTACGCGCCGGTGCAGATGCTGATCTTCGACTACCCCGGGGACACGTCAGAAGTGCCCGCCATGCTTGTCATGACGAGCGGCAATCCATCAGGCGCGCCCATCTGCCACAATGACGCAGAAGCACAGGAAGCGCTCGCGCCGCTCTGCGACGTCATTCTCTCGCACGACCGCCGCATCCGCTTGCGCGCCGATGACTCTGTCATGGACTGGTTTGAGGAAAAGCCCTACATGGTCCGCCGCAGCCGCGGCTTCGCCCCGCTGCCCTTCATGCTCAGCGCACCGCTCAAAGGCCAAGTGCTCGGCATCGGCGGCGAACTCAAGAACACCTTCTGCCTCGCGAGCAACCACCTCTTCTACCCCTCGCCCTACATCGGCGACATGAGCGACCTGCGCACCGTGCTCGCGCTCAAGGACTCCGTCCAGCTCATGGAATCCCTGCTCGAGAACAAGCCTGAGGCCATCGCCTGCGACCTGCACCCGCGCTACAACACCACCACCGTCGCGGAAGCGCTTGCCAAGGAAGCCGGGGTGCCGCTCCTGAAGGTCCAGCATCACTACGCGCACATCCTCTCCTGCATGGTCGAGAACGACTGGCAGGGGCCCGTCATCGGCGTCTCGTTCGACGGCACGGGCTACGGCACGGACGGCACGATCTGGGGCGGCGAGTTCCTGCTCGCCGACTACCGGAGCTTCTCGCGCCTCGGATCCATCGAGCCGTTCTGGCAGGCGGGCGGCGACCGCTCTTCGCGCGAGGGCTGGCGCATTGCCGTCAGCTTACTCAGGGACAGCCTGATGAGAGAGCTGCAGGGCAGCAGCCCAGCAGATATCGATGCGGCCTGGAAAGAGCAGTGCCTCGCGCTCGGCCTCTGCGACGAGAAGGAATTCGCCGCGCAGTCCTTCATGCTGCAGCACCGCGTCAACTGCATCGAGTCGACGAGCGCCGGGCGCCTCTTCGACGGCGTCAGCGCCCTCCTCGGACTGCGCCGCCAGGCGACGTTCGAGGGCGAGGCCTCGATGGCCCTGCAGTTCGCCGCCGAAGAATGGGATGGCCCTGCTGAACCGCTCTCGCTGCCCGTGCGCCAGGCGCTAAAGGGCGGGCGCTTCCTGCTGCCGACGACGGCGCTCTTCGGTGCCCTCGTCACGCTGCACGAGCAGGGACGGCCGGCCCGCGAACTCGCCCGGCTCTTCCACCAGACCTTGGCCGAGCTCATCGGCGCGGGCTGCGAACGCGCGCGCCAGCAGACGGGCGTCACCACGGTCGCCCTGAGCGGCGGCGTCTTCCAGAACACCCTGCTGACGCGGCTGACAAAGGAGCGCCTCGAGCGCGCGGGCTTCCGCGTGCTGCTGCACAGCCTGCTGCCGCCCAATGACGGCGGCATCTGCGTCGGCCAGGCCGCCTTTGCCATGTATGCCCTGCAAGAACGCTGATTCTATTTATACGAAAGGAAGTCTTATCATGTGTGTTGGTTTACCCGCTAAAGTCGTGCGCATCCAGGATGGCATGGCGCTCGTCGACGCCTCGGGCGCCCGCCGCGAAGTCTCGGCAGAGCTGCTCGCGGACATCGACCCCGGCGATTACGTCATGGTCCACGCCGGACTGGCCATCGCCAAGATCACCGCTGAGGATGGCGAAGAGGCAGAAGAAGTCCTGCGCGACGCGGAGGTCGACGTGAAATGAACACCGCCATCATGAAGGCCCGTGATATCATCGCCGGGTATCGCGGACCAAAACTCCGCATCATGGAAGTCTGCGGCACCCACACACATGAGATCTTCCGACTCGGCATACGCAGCCTGCTGCCGGAGAATGTCGCGCTCATATCGGGGCCGGGCTGTCCCGTCTGCGTGACGCCCGTCTCCTACATCGATGAGGCAATCTTCCTCGCCGAAGAGCGCCATGCCACGATCTGCACCTTCGGCGATCTCGTGCGCGTGCCGGGCACAGAGAAGACGCTTGCGGATGCGCGCAGCTGCGGGGCCAGCATCCAGGTCGTCTACACGCCGCTCGACGCGGTCACCTACGCAGAGGAGCATCCCCGAGAGGAAGTCGTCTTCCTCTCTGTCGGCTTCGAGACGACGACGCCTTCCGCCTGCCTGGCACTCAAGCGGGCCGAAGCACAGGACATCGCGAACTTCTCGCTGCTGACGGCCAACAAGACCATGCCGGCTGCCTACGAGGCGATGGCCAGCCACACGGATGCCTACCTCTATCCCGGCCATGTCTGTGCCATCACAGGCACAAGCCTGCCAGAGTCCCTGACGAAGCAGGGCATCTCGGGCGCCGTGGCCGGCTTTACGGCCAGCGAACTCCTGACGGCACTGGCCGTCATCCTCGAGGAATCGCGAAGCGGCGAGCCGTTCTTCGTCAACGCCTACCCGCGCGTCGTGCGCCCCGCGGGCAACCCGGCTGCCCGCGCACTCGTCGAAACGTACATGGAGCCGTGCGATGCGACCTGGCGCGGCCTCGGCACCTTAAAGGCGAGCGGCCTGAAGATACGCCCCGCCTTCGCGCCGCGCGATGCCAGGGTGCGTTTTTCCCTGCCGTCGATGAGCGGGCGGGAAAATCCCGCCTGTCACTGCGGCGCCATCCTGCAGGGGCTCGAACGGCCGGTGGACTGCCCGCTCTACGGCAGGGCCTGTACTCCGGACCACCCCATCGGCGCCTGCATGGTCTCGCGCGAAGGTGCCTGCTCGGCCTACTATCTCTACGGAGGACTTGGGAGGAATTTTGCATGACAACAGACGATATGCACAGCGACAGAGATGCCTGCATCACGCTGGCTCACGGTGCCGGCGGCCGCCAGACGGCAGCGCTCATCGCGCGCGTCTTTGCGCACCATTTCCAGAACCCCGACTTCACCGCCGACGATGCGGCCATTCTGCCCGTCGGCACCTTCGCCACGGGCAGGGCCGCCTTCACGACAGACGGCTTCATCGTCTCGCCCTGGCAGTTCCCCGGCGGCAACATCGGCAAGCTCAGCATCTGCGGCACGGTCAACGATCTCGCCTGCATGGGCGCTGTGCCGCGCTATCTCTCCTGCGCCTTCCAGATTGAGGAGGGCTTTCCGCTGCAGGATCTCGAGGCCATCGCGGCCGCCATGGCCAAGACAGCTAAGACGGCCGGCGTCCGCATCGTCGCGGGCGACACGAAAGTCGCCGGGCGCGGACAGGTCGACAAGGTCTTTATCACGACGACGGGCATCGGCGAGTGCATGGAGGGCGCTCATCCCTCCGGTTCGCGCGCCGAAGCGGGCGATGCCATCATCGTCACGGGCGACATCGGCCGCCATGGGGCCGCCATTCTCGTCGCGCGCCGCGACTTCGCCATTGACGCCGCCATCACGAGCGACTGCGCGCCGCTCGCCGCTGCTGTCAAGGCCATGTTCGACGCGATCCCCGACCGGGCGGCCATCCACACGATACGCGATGCCACGCGCGGCGGCGTCGGCACTGTCCTGCACGAGATTGCCGCCGAGAGCCAGGTCGGCATCGAACTGAATACCTCAGCCATCCCAGTCGCGCCCGAAGTGCGCGGCGTCTGCGGCCTGCTCGGCCTCGAGCCGCTCTACCTCGCCTGCGAGGGACGCCTCGTCATCTTCGCACCACAGGCCATCGCGCCAACGCTCGTCGAAGTCCTCCGCACCCTGCCCGACTCGCGCCAGGCCTCCGTCATCGGCAGAGTCACGCCGGATTTCTCGGGCCGGGTCGTCCTGAACACCGAGATCGGCACGAAGACCCTGCTGCCCGAGCCATCGGGAGAACTACTGCCGCGCATCTGCTGATGGATTCCCTGATACTTGCTGACAGATTGAGGTGACCTCCATGCTCAAACGGATTTCCACCCTGCCCGGCCCTTTGCCCGAAAGCACGGTCTGCGTGCCGATCGGCAGGGCCGGCTTCCCCGCGCCTTTCCCGCACGGGCTCGAGTACTCGCCGCCCTGCCGCGGCACCTGGAACATCGTCCACACCGGCATGCTCGTTCCCGAAGCACACCAGATCTTCATCTGCGCCTCCGGCTGCCTGCGCGGCGTCGTCCTGACGGCCGCCGAGATGGGTCTTATGGGGCGATTCTCGTCGATTGAATTGCGCGAATCCGACCTCACGGGCCGCGACAACGAGCAACTCATCCTCGCAGGCGTCGCAAACATCCTCGCGCGCCTGCCCGAGAAGCCGCGCGCCGTGCTGCTCTTCCCCGCCTGCGTCCACCACTTCCTCGGCTGCAATCTGCGCTACGTCTACCGCGAACTCCGCCGGCGCCATCCGGGCATCGACTTCGCCGAATGCTTCATGGACCCCATCCGCCAGACACGCCACCTGACCCCGGAGGAGCGCCTGCGTCGCGCGATCGGCCGCCTGTTGCCAGAGCTTCCGAAAAAGAAGCAGGCCTCCTTCTTCGGAAACAACCTCAGGGCACCCGCCGAACACGATGCCGCCCGCCTGCTGCGCGAGAACGGCTGGGCCGTGCGCGATATGGCGGACTGCGCGAGTTACGACGAGTTCCGGGAGCTCGGCGCCTCCTCGCTCCAGCTCTTCACGAATCCGTTCAGCCTGCCCGCCGTGCGCGACCTCAGGGAACGGCTGCAGCAGGATTACTTCTACCTGCCGCAGTTCTGGGACGAAGATGCTATCGAACAGCTCTTGATGCAGCTTGCCGAACGCCTCGGCATCAAGGCCCCCGACTGCACAGAAGCACGCCAGAAGGCCGAGCAGGCACTAGGCGAGGCACAAGACCTTATCGGCCAGACGCCGATTGCCATCGACCTCACGTTCACCTTCCGCCCGCTCTCGCTCGCCCGCCTCCTGCTACGCCACAGCTTCCATGTCACCAAGATCTACGCCGACGCCATCAGCCCGGAAGAAGAAGCTGACTTCCGTTACCTGCAGGAACATCACGGCGATATCGAACTCTGGCCGACAAAAGCGCCGCTGCTGCGCAAGCTGCCGCGCCCCGCACATGCAGAGGTAGCACCGGCCTGCCTGGCCCTCGGACAGAAGGCCGCCTTCTTCCAGGGCACGCAGCATTTCGTCAACCTGGTAGAGGGCGGCGGCCGCTGGGGCTTTTCCGCCATCGAATCGCTGGCCCATGATATGATTGCCGCCTACCGGACGCCCAAAGACATCGAGGCAAATGTCCGGCGCAAGGGATTAGGAGGCCCCTCACTGCTATGAAACACGTTGCCCGCATCCTCTCCACATACTCCGCCGACACCTTCGGCGTCTGCTCCGCCCTCTACGAGCTCGGCGGCATGATCGTCATCCACGACCCGTCGGGCTGCAACTCGACGTACACGACGCACGACGAGCCGCGCTGGTTTGCAGAGCCGAGCCAGATCTTCATCTCCGCCCTGACCGAGCAGGACGCCATCCTCGGCAACGACAGCAAGCTTATCGCCGATATCGCCGAGGCTGCCAAAGACCTTCGACCGCGCTTCATCTGCCTGATCCCCTCGCAGATTGCCCACATGATTGCTACCGACTGCCGCGCCATCTGCCGCATCCTCGAGAAGAAGACCGGTATCCCCGCCTTCACCCTGCCGACGAACAGCATGCACTACTACGAGCGCGGCATCTTCTTCGCCCTGCAGAAGCTCGCAGAGATTGCCTGCCAAGCCCTGCCGGAAGCGGCTGCCCCCACGCACCTTCCAGCGGCCAAATGGCTCAGCGAAGAAGAGCTCCACAAGCTCCGCCAGAAGAAAGGCAAGGCCCTGCGCGTCAACGTGCTCGGCGCCACACCGTTCGACTTTGCCATGAATGGCAGCATCGATTCCATGCGCCACTGGCTCGAAGCGCGCGGCTGTCATCTCGCAAGCTGCTGGGCCATGGGCTCCGACCTCGACATCATCCTCGCCTCGCATGAGGCCGACCTCGACCTCGTCCTGAGCTATGGCGGACTCGGCGCCGCGCGCGTCCTGCGCGAGCGCGCCGGCATCCCCTACCGCATCGGCATCCCCTTCCCGCACTGCGCCTCATCCAGAGACGATGCGGCCTGCCCACCGGAAGGGCCCGCCTATATCATCGGCGAGACCGTCTTCGCCGAGTCATTAGCACGCGCCCTAGAAGAGGCCACCGGACAGCCCTTCACTGCCATCGTGCCGATGGAGACAGACGAAGAGCTCCTGCTGCCCGGCACTCTCTGCCTGACCGACGAAGACGAGCTCGCCCCCGTTCTACGCGAGGCCGCGCTGATCATCGCCGACCCGCTCTACCAGCCCATCTGCCCCGCAGGCGCAGCTTTCCTCTCTCTGCCACATATCGCCTTCTCGGGCCGCCTCTACGAAAAGACCATCCCCAATCTCATCGAAGAAGAAGCGTTCACCGACTTCGTCCAGAAAGTCCAGAAAAACCTGGGCAAACTCCCGCAGAATCGCGTATAATAGAGAGTGTGTTGACCGAAACTATTTCTCATTTTCAAAGGAGCTCCCATGATATTGACCATCGCCCACACCTTCGCCTACGCTCTCATCCAGACGTTCGGCTTCTCCATCTTCACCCTCGCCCTGCAGCACCTCGGACGACTCAAGCGCCTCTACCGCCTCAAGGCCTTCTTCTTCCTGCTGCTCATGAACGCTGCCGGCATCATGACATACGGCGAAGCCGCCTGGCAGCGCGTCACCACGCCCATCGCCGCCGCCCTCTTCCTCATCGGCATGGCCTTCTTCTTCGCCAGCCACCTCTACCTCGGCTGGAAGCGCCTCAGGAAATGATTTCTATAGTTTAGCTTCATAGTAAAATACTATTTACCATAAAAAGGAAGTATTTCACAGATCCCGAAATCCATGTCATAATGTACGTAAATAGAGTTTGTTGATATTCATAAACAATGATAATAAAAAGGGAGCGATACTTATGATGGATCTCTGGTTCAATCACGTGAAGAGCTATACGCAGGATATCCTGGCGGAGAATGCGGACAATCTGAAGCAGTTCGAAATTCGTCCCGGTGTCTACTCCAACGTAGATCCTGCTGACCTGCGCGATGTAAAGGCGGCGGATTTCGACTTGCTCGACAAGAACTGACCGACAGGCATCGATAGACAAGCGACGACAAAAAGCGGACCACATGCTCGATTGAGTATGTGGTCCGCTTTTTGCTGTGCCTGCATCAGCTGAACAGCGCGATCTGGTCGCTCTCACTCATGCCGTCGAGACAGCCGTGGCTGCGCAGGATCTCGATATTTGTCTTGGAGATGCCCGAGCGGCGGCGCAGGTCTTCGATAGAGGTGAAGGAACCGTCCTTGCGCGCCTCGACGATGCCCTGGGCGGCCTTCTGGCCCATGCCGGCGAGAGCCGCAATCGGCGGCAAGAGTGCGTTGCCGTCAATGATGAACTTGTCGGCGCCGGAGCGGTAGAGGTCGACGCGCTCACAGGAATAGCCGCGCAGGTACATCTCCCAGGCGAGCTGGAGCACGATGAGCGTGGCGTTCTGCTTGGCGTCGAGCTTCTTCTCCTTGCCCATGGCCTCGAGCCCCTTGATCTGCTGGCCGACGTAGTCCTTGCCGCGCGCGACGACATTGGCGTCGAATTCGGCCGCGCGGATGGAGAAGTATGCCGCATAGTAGGCGAGCGGGTAATGGACTTTGCAGTAGGCAATGCGGTAGGCCATCATGACGTAAGCCGTCGCATGGGCGCGCGGGAAGAGGTACTTGATCTTCTGGCACGACTCAATGAACCACTCGGGGATGCCGCCCTTCCTGAGGATCTCGACGACATCCTCCGCGATGCCCTTGCCCTTGCGGACTTTCTCCATCGTCTTGAAGGAAAGCAATGGGTCGATGCCGTTGTGAATGAGGTACATCATGATGTCGTCGCGCGCAGAGATGGCGTTCTTGATCGTGCACTGCCCGCTCCTGATGAGGTCCTGTGCATTGCCGAGCCAGACGTCCGTGCCGTGCGAGAAGCCCGAGATGCGCACGAGGTCCGAGAAGACGTCGGGCTGTGTGTCGTCGATCATCTGGCGCGTGAACGGCGTGCGGAACTCAGGGATGCCGAAGGTGCCGCTCGTCGCGCCGAGTTCCTCCGGCGTGACGCCGAGGGCCGTCGTCGAGTTGAAGATAGACATCGTAGCCTCATCGTCGAACGGGATGGTCTTCGGGTCGCGGTGCGTGAGGTCTTCGAGCATCTTGATGACGGTCGGATCATCGTGACCGAGGATGTCGAGCTTGACGAGACGGCTGCTGATTGAGTGGTAATCGAAATGCGTCGTGATCGTGCCGCAGTTCATGTCGTTGGCCGGATGCTGGATTGGCGTGAAGAAGTGGACGTCCATGTTACGCGGCACGACCATGATGCCGGCCGGGTGCTGGCCCGTCGTCGACTTGACGCCCATGCAGCCATGGGCCATCTTGTCGATGTAAGAGATGTGCTTCTTGACGCCCTTCTCCTCGTAGAATTTCTTGACGTAGCCGAAGGCCGTCTTGTCGGCGACGGTCTGGATGGAGCCAGCGCGGTAGACGTTGTCCTTGCCGAAGAGGATCTCTGTGTACTTGTGGGCAACGGGCTGATAGGCACCGGAGAAGTTCAGGTCGATGTCCGGGACCTTGTCGCCGTCGAAGCCGAGGAATACGGCGAACGGGATGTCGTGGCCGTCCTTGATGAGCGGCGTGCCGCAGACCGGGCAGACCTTGTCCGGCAGATCATAGCCGCAGCCGTAGGAGCCGTCGGTGATGAATTTGCTGTACTGGCAGTGCGGGCAGCGCCAGTGCGGCGGCAGCGGGTTGACCTCGGTGATACCCGTCATCGTGGCGATGAAGGACGAGCCGACGGAGCCGCGCGAGCCGACGAGGTAGCCATCGTCGTTCGATTTCTTGACGAGGCGCTGCGCGATGAGGTAGAGCACCGAGAAGCCGTGGCCGATGATGGGCTTGAGCTCCTGCTTGAGGCGGTCCTCGACGATTTTCGGCAGATTCTCGCCGTAGAGCTCGCGCGCCTTCTTGTAGGACATCTCGCGGATTTCCTCGTCAGCGCCCGGGATCTGCGGCGAGTAGAGATCATCCGGGATCGGCTTGAAGCGCTCGATCTGATCGGCGATCTTGCGCGGATTCGTCACGACAGCTTCATAGGCCGCTTCCTCGCCGAGGTATGAGAACTCCTGGAGCATCTCATCCGTCGTGCGCAGGTAGAGTGGCGGCTGCAGCTCGGCATCGTCAAAACCCTTGCCCTTCATGAGGATGGCGCGGTAGATGCTGTCCTCGGGGTTGAGGAAGTGGACATCGCACGTCGCGACGAGCGGCTTGCCGAGCTTCCCCGCAATCTCGGCGACCTTGAGGTTGATCTGGATGAGGTCGTCATCCGTCTGGATCGCGGGGTACTTGTCGCTGCGCTTGAGGAAGTCGTTGTTGTGGATGGGCTGGATCTCGAGGTAATCGTAGAATGAGGCGATCTCCATGAGCTCCTCATCCGTGCGCTGCTCCTCGATGGCGCGGATGAGCTCGCCGGCCTCGCAGGCGGAGCCGATGAGCAGGCCGTTCCTGTACTCCTCGATGATGTGCTTCGGCAGGCGCGGCTGGCGGTGGAAGTAGCGCAGATGCGCGAGTGAGACGAGCTGGTAGAGATTGCGCAAGCCGTTGGGATTCTTCGCGAGCATGATGATGTGGTTCGCACGCTTCTGCAAATGGTCCTGCTGCACGAGATAGCCCTCCATGCCGTAGATGACCTTGAGGTCGCTCTTGCAGCTGCTCAGGGCCTTGGCGGCATCCGGGAATGCCTGCACGACGCCGTGGTCCGTGACCGCGACGGCGGGCCAGCCCCAGCGATCGGCCGTCTTGATGAGGTCCTTGACGGAGACGACGGCGTCCATGCTGCTCATCGTCGTGTGCGCGTGGAGCTCGACGCGCTTGACCTCGGCGTGGTCCTCGCGGCTCTTCTTCTCCTTCTTGGCGAGGCTGTTGACGAAGAGCACGTACTCGTTCATGAAAGTGTCGAAGCGCACGGAGCCCTGCACGCGCACGGCCATGCCTTCCTTGAGTGCGGCCATGACCTCGTCGCAGTCGGGCTCCGGTTCGCCGCTCTTGCGGCGGCGTCCCTTCGTGAAGAACTTCTTGCAGGCGATGCCGTCCGTCTCGTCGGAGATGCAGAAGGTCAGAAGCTTCGTGCCCGACTTGAACTCGAGCAGGCGGATGCCCGACCCAGGGCCCTCGCCGATCGTGCCCTCGACGACGACACTCTTGATCTCGCCGACGAGTTCGGTGATCTTATGTAGCGCACCCGAGACGCCGCGGCCAAAGATGAGATTGCCCCTGTCCTGCACGACGACCGGCTCATTCTCGTGGGCCGTATGATCCGAAGGCTTCACCGTCTTCTTCGCAGGCTTCGGCGCAGCCGTCTTAAACGCAGCAGCTTCATGGGCGGGAGCGGCCGCTTCATAGCGCGAAAGCGGTGCGCGCTCGTCTGCCGTGCTCGCTGTGCGGGCAAAGGCCGGCGCAGGAATGCCGCCCTCCTCCACTTCGCCTGCGGAGCGCTCTGCCGCTTCTTCAGCAGCGCGGGCTTCCTTGGCGCGGCGGGCCTTCTCGTGCTGCAGTGCCTCGATGTAATCGGGATTCTGGAAACTGTCGTCGACCTCGAGATTCTGCAGCACTTCCTCGCTGGCCTCGCACTCGACGTGGCAGCGGTATCCGACCGTCTTCTCGATGATCTGGCTCATGACCTGCGTGACGGAATGCGCGCGCATGATCTCGCCGCCGAGCTCGCCCGGCACATCGATGAGGATGTGGCTGCCGTCGACCGTGTATTTCGAGCGCTTCAGGAGCTCGTAGACCGTCGGATTGCCCTCCGCCGTCTCGTAGACAAGCCTTGGCCAGATCTTCGCGAGAGCGTCCTCGATGTTGACGACATCCTGGTAGAAGACGACAGCGTCGAGCTGGCACTTCTTGGCGATCTGGTCGGCTGCCGATTCGAGCAGTGCTTCCGGCAGCAACGTCTGCGTGCTCAGCGCGATCTCCCAGCTGTTTGTGCGCGTGCAGACCTCGACGTGGCGGATCGTGGCCTCGCGCAGGAGTGCCTTATCCCCCTCTTCCAGCCGCATGCCCTGCACGAGCTGCCAGAACATATTCTTCCGACTCGGAACAATCCGGAATTTCTGCATCTGCTGCCATCCTTTCGCATGTATAGATATAGAAAACCGGCACAAAGTGCCGGCATTTGATTCTGCTACCCTATATTATATGGGATACGGCGGGAGACTGCAATAGGCAGTTCTCGCCATTCGACTTTATTCAACCTTGACCTGGAGCCAGAGCTTGGTGTAGAGCTTGTCGATGGCTTCGCCGAGATACTGGTACGTCTCCTGACCGCGGTAGACCGCGGGGTCAGGGAAGGCAATCTCTATTTCGTCCTCGTCCATGTCGTCCTCGACGAGTGCCTGGACGGCAGTGTTCGGCGTGGAGTAGCCGAGTGCCTCGAAGTTCTTCGCAGCGATGTCCGGGCGGCAGAGGAAGTCGATGAACTTATGGGCATTCTCGACATGCTTGGCCTGCTTCGGAATGACCCAGCCGTCCATCCAGAGGTTCGTGCCCTCCTTGGGCGCCGGGCAGAACGCGAGGTCCGGATTGGCCTTGAGCAGGTTGATGGCCTCACCCGAGTAGATGACGCCGAGCGCGGCCTCGCCCGAGGCGAGCTTGTCGCGGATGTCGTCGACGCCGTAGGCCTGGACGAGCGGCTTCTGCGCGATCAGCATGTCGCGCGCCGCCTCAAGTTCCTTCGATTCCTTCGTGTTCATGGAATCGCCCATGAGGCGCAGCGGAATCATGAAGGCATCGCGCGCGGAATCCTGCATGAGGATCTCGTCCTTGTAGGCCGGGTCAAAGAGAACAGACCAACTGTCGACATCGCCGTGCACGAGCTTCTTGTTGTACATAAGGCCGACCGTGCCCCAGCAGTACGGGATAGAATAGCGGTTGCCCGGGTCGTACGACTCAGCCTGCTTGAGGAAATCCTCGCCGATGTACTTCTTGGCATTCGGCAGCTGGTCGTAGTCGAGCGGCTGCAAGAGGTCGTTCTCGGCCATCTTCTGGATCATGTAGTCCGACGGGCAGATGAGGTCATAATTCGTCGCTCCCTCCTTGACGCGCGGGTACATGCTCTCATTCGTGTCGAACTCGTCGAGCACGACGTGGATGCCCGTCTCCTCCTCGAACTGCGCGATGACGTCCGAGTCGAGGTAGTCGCCCCAGCTGTAGATGTAGAGCGTGTCATCCCCCTCTTCTTCCTCCTCGGCCAGGCTGTCACAGCCCGCCGTGAAGAAGGCCGTCACGAAGCACAGGAGCAGCAATAGAACCGATACTTTCTTCATCATACCCACTCCTTTCCCTGGCGGCGCTTCAAGAGGCGCCAGTTGACCATGAGCAGTGCCACAAAGGCGATGACGCCGAGGAAGAACAGTGTGGAGAGCGCGTACATCTCGGGATGGATGCCGAGCTTGAGCTGCGCGTAGATGGCTGTCGTCAAGGTGTCGATGCCCGCGCCCTTCGTGAAGTACGTCACGATGAAGTCGTCGGCCGACATGGCAAATGACAGCAGGAAGGCCGCGGCGATGCCGGGGCGCAACTCCGGCAGGATGACCTTGCGGAACGCCTGGAAAGGCGTCGCGCCGAGGTCGAGCGCAGCCTCGTAGCAGACGTGGTCGAGTCCCATGACCTGCGGCAGGATGCAGAGCATCGCGTAGGGCAGGTTGATGACGACGTGCGCCATGAGGATCGTGTCGTAGCCGAGACGCAGACCGAGGCCGAGAAACAGCAGCATCAGCGAGATGCCCGTGACGATGTCGGCGTTGAGGAGCGGCACATTCGCGAGGCCGCGGAAGACGAGCTGGCTCTTCTTCGAGAGATTGCGGATGGCAAGCGCCGTGATGAGCCCGAGGAGCGTCGCGAAGAACGCAGCCGTCAGGCCGATCGTCAATGTGTTGAGGAATGCCTCAATGATGTCCTCGCTCGTGAAGAGCTTCTCGTACCACTGCAGGGTGAAGCCCGTCCACTGGCCGCGGTAGCGGCTCGCATTGAACGACTGCGCGATGAGGACAAGGATTGGCGCGTAGAGGAAAACGATGATGATGCCGAGATAGATTTTCTTGAGCTTTGCCATCACGAATCCACCTCCTGCTCCTTCGCATTGCGCTCCGAAAAGGCTTCTACCACGATATTGAGGATGATGAAGACCATGAGGATCATCGAGAGGGCGCTGCCGAGCTGCCAGTCATAGGCGGCCGTGAACTCCTGCTCGATGATGTTGCCAATCAGGAGGATCTTGTTGCCGCCGAGGAGCGCACTGATGACGAAGGTCGTCAGCGCGGGGATGAAGACCATCGTGCAGCCGCTGATGACGCCGGGAAGCGAGAGCGGGAAGACGATGCGGCGGAAGGTCTGCCAGCGGCCCGCGCCGAGGTCGTGCGCCGCTTCGATGATGCTCTTGTCGATGTGCGAGAGCGAGACGTAGAGCGGCAGCACCATGTACGGCAGGAAGTTGTAGACCATGCCGATGACGATGGCCAACGGCGTGTTGATGAGCGTGACCTCCGGCAACGCGAGTGCGTGCAGCACCATGTTGATGATGCCGTTCTTCTCGAGGATGGTCTGCCAGGCCATCGTCGTCAGGAGCGAGTTCATCCAGAGCGGCAGCAGGAACAAGAGGAAGATCAAGACCATGCGGCCGCGCTTGATCTCCTGCAGGATCATGCAGAGCGGATAGGCGAGCACGAGGCAGATGACGGTGCTGACGAGTGCGAGCTCCACCGAGAGGCCGAGCGCCCTGAGATACTCCATCTGCACGGCCTCCCAGAGGTTCGCGAGCGTGAAGGCCCCTTCCCCATCCCCATCCGTCAAGCCGTGATAGAGGACGAAGAAGAGCGGCAGCACGATGAAAAGGACGGCCCAGACCGTGAACGGCGCTGCAAACAGCCGCGCAACGCTTTTGCTGTCATGCATCATGCGCCGCCTCCTCATCTTCCGAAGCAGGCTTGGCCATGATCTGGATGTTCGCCGGCGCCAGGCGGATGCCGACTTCCCTGCCCTGCTCGTGGCCCGTGATTGTCTGGACAAGCCACGAGAAGCCGCCCGCCTCGATCGTGATATCGTAGACCGTGCCCTTGAATACGACAGAGCGGATGGTGCCGCGGTACTGGCCGTCCTCCGGCGCACAGATCTGGATGTCTTCCGGACGGATCTGGACATCGACAGGGACATTCTCGCCAAAGCCCGTGTTGATGCACGGGATGTCCTTGCCCAGGAGATGGACGAGCTTGTCGCGCACCATGATGCCGTCGATGATGTTGCTGTCCCCGATGAAGTCTGCGACAAAGGCGTTCTCCGGCTCATTGTAGACGCTCTCCGGCGTGCCGATCTGCTGGACCCAGCCCTGGTTCATGACGACGACCGTGTCCGACATCGAGAGGGCCTCTTCCTGGTCGTGCGTGACGAAGACGAAGGTGATGCCGAGCTCGCGCTTGATCTTGACGAGCTCGCGCTGCATGCTCTGGCGCAATTTGAGGTCGAGCGCTGAAAGCGGCTCGTCGAGCAGCAGGACCTTCGGCTCGTTGACGACGGCGCGCGCGATGGCGATACGCTGCTGCTGGCCGCCCGAGAGCGCCGTGACGTCGGCATGCTCGTAGCCATCGAGGTTGACGAGCTTCAGCGCATACTTGATTTTGTCGCGGATGTAGGCGGCGGACTTGCCCTTGATCTTGAGGCCGAAGGCGATGTTCTCAGCCACATCCATGTTCGAGAACAGGGAATACTTCTGGAAGACGGTGTTGACCTGCCGCCTCTCCGACGGCAGCTTCGTGATGTCCTGCCCGTCGAACAGGATGCGCCCCTTGTCCGGACGCTCAAAGCCGCCAATCAGGCGCAATGTCGTCGTCTTGCCGCAGCCCGACGGCCCTAAGAGCGTCAGGAATTCGTTTTCGTGAATGACGAGGTTCAGGTCCTCGAGGATCTGACGGCTGCCATAGAATTTGTCGATATGCTCGAGTCTCAGCAATTCTTTCTCCAATTTTCACTCTCCCATCTGATACAGTCGCATTACAAGCTCGCGTTACTGAAATCGCAATATAAAAAGCCGAAAAACGGCCCTTCTATTCTATCATAGAAGAGCCATTTGTTTCAATTCACAATTCAGTTGTCGTTGTGTCAAGCGCTGACGACCTGTCGCAAAACACGGCTTCAGGACTTCTGGCTGGCGAGCTCGTTCTCGGCTGCCTCGCCTGCGCCCTGGTAGTCGATCTGCTGGCCCTTCTTCTCAAAGGCCACGACGTGCTCCTCGTAATCGAAGCACTCCTGCGCGATGTCCTTGTTGAGCCAGAGCAGGCAGATGAGGTTCGGGATGATCATGAGGCCGTTCATCGTATCGGAGAAGTTCCAGACGACCTCGAGCGTCGTCGTCGCGCCAACAAAGGTCACGAGCGAGAAGATGACGCGATAGGCCATGATGACCGGACGCTTCTCGATCAGGTATTCGAGCGCCTTCTCGCCATAGTACTCCCAGCCGAGGATGGTCGAAAACGCGAAGAGCGCAATCGAGACGGAGACGATGAGCTTCGCGTACGGGCCAAAGACCGTCGAGAACGCGAGGATCGTCAGCTGGACGCCAGAGACGAGCTTGCCCGTCGCCGGGTCGACCGTGCCGAGCACACCGGATGAGGCGATGACGAGGCCCGTGAGCATGCAGATGATCATCGTGTCGAAGAAAGTGCCCGTCATGTTAACGTAGCCCTGGCGCGAAGCGTGGTCCGTGCGGGCCGCGGCCGCTGCAATCGGCGCGGAGCCGAGACCGGCCTCATTGGAGAATACGCCGCGCGCGACGCCCCAACGCATGGAGGTCAGCATCGAAGCGACGATGGAACCGCCGATGCCGCCCGCGACAGAATCAAACGAGAAGGCCATGCGGAACATCTCCGCGATGCCGGATGGCACGGCCTCAAAGTTGGCGCAGATGACGACAATCGAGACCAGGAAGTAGAAGGCGGCCATGACCGGCACGATGATGCTCGAGACGAAACCGATGCTGCGGATGCCGCGCACGAGGACGCTGAGCGCCATGACTGCGATGACGCCGCCGATGAGCCACGTCGGGATGCCGTAGCTGCTCGAGAGCGCTGCCGCGATCGAGTTGGCCTGCGTCATGTTGCCGATGCCGAAGGAGGCAAGCACGACAAAGAGCGAGAACAGGAACGCAAGCGTGCGGCCGACGTACTTGTTCTTGATGCCGTTCTTCATCGCGTACATCGGGCCGCCGGCCATCTCGCCGACGCTGTTCGTCTCGCGGTACTTGACGGCCAGGACCGACTCACCGTACTTCGTCGAGAGGCCAAAGGCCGCGCTGATCCACATCCAGACGAGCGCACCCGGGCCGCCAAGGACCATGGCCGTTGCGACACCGACGATGTTGCCCGTGCCGATTGTCGCCGACAGCGCCGTCATGAGCGACTGGAACGGCGAGATATCACCGGCGTGCTTGTCGCGCTTCGAGAAGACCATGTGGATCGCATAGCCGAGATTGCGCCACGGCAGGAACTTCAGGCGCACCGTCAGGAAAATGCCCGTGCCGACGAGCAGTACCAGCATGACGGGGCCCCAGACAAAATTGTTGACATCCGCCAACAGCTTCGATAAATCCATAATACCCACCCCTTCAGGTTTCCGTTACGTTTGATGATGCCAGAAAAGAAAAAGCAATGTTGCTGTGATGGATGTCTCAAGCAACATTGCTTTGTGGATTATTATAGGAGTTTTTGAGCGCGTTGTCAATTGATTTCCTTTATGTATACACAGATGTACACGCACGAAATCATTCTGCTGCGGGCTCTTCCTTGTCCTCCATATGTGCAGCGGCATAGGCGAGCAGGATGTGGCCGCTCTTGCGGTTCGTTGCGAGCGGCACGTCGTGGACGTCACAGAGGCGCAGCAGGGCGTTGATGTCCGGCTCGTGCGGCTGGGACGTCAGCGGGTCGCGCAGGAAGATGACATAGTCGACATCGCCGACGGCGACGCGCGCGCCAATCTGCTGGTCGCCGCCCATCGGGCCGGAGAGCATCGTCTCGACGCCGAGGCCGAAGGTGTCGTTGATCAGGGTACCTGTCGTGCGCGTCGCGATCAGGTGGAACTTCGAGAGGATTTCCTTGTGGTGGCCGACGAACTCGAGCATCTCGCTCTTCTTCTTGTCGTGGGCAATCAGGGCAATCGTTTTCATTGATAAATCATCCTTTCGTTACTCTTGCTCCCTATTCATTCGCCACAGAATACCAAAAATCCTGCTTCATCCGGAGATGAAGCAGGATTTGCTGACCCCGGCGACGCCAACCAAGCGTGACGCTATGCCTAGCGCCACGCGCCAACCATAGAGACCGGAGCCAAAGGGAATAAAAGGGATTGAGAATGTCGTATCAGAGTGCTGCGCGCGTCTCCTTCTTGCGCTGGCCGTACTGCTTGAGCACGGCGGCGATGATGAAGTTGAGCACGAAGCAGGCGGCAAAGAAATAGAGCGAAGCCGTGTAGCCGCCCGTCTGTGCGTGGAAGAACGAGACGATGGACGGACCGGCAACGCCGGCGAGGCCCCAGGCCGTCAGGATGCGGCCGTGGATGGCGCTGAGCTGGCGCGTGCCGAAGATATCGGAGAGATAAGCCGGCATGCACGAGAAGCCGCCGCCATAGCAGCTGATGATCAAGAGCACGAGGAGCTCAAAGACGAGGGCTTCCTTCGTCTGGCCGAGCTGCCAGAACGCGAGGACCTCGAGCAGGAAGAAGAGCATGTAGACGCGGCCGCGGCCGATGAAGTCGGAGATCGTCGACCAGACGATGCGGCCGCCGCCATTGAAGACGCCGATGATGCCGACCATCGAGGCGGCAGCTGCGGCATCCATGCCGATGACTTCCTGGGCCATCGGCGAGGCAACAGCCAGGAGGCCGATGCCGCACGTGATGTTGACGAAGAAGATCCACCAGAGCGAGGCGAACTGCCACGTCTTGAGCGCCTCATTGGCCGTCACACCCTGCTGGATGTGCGTGACCTTGCCCGTGCTGTCCTTGAGGACCGGCGGCTTCAGATAGAGTGAAGACGCTCCCATGATGAGCATGTAGGCGCAGCCGAGGATCAGGAAGTTGTTGACGAGGCCGACCGTCGCCGTCAGGTACTGCATGACAGGACCGGCGATCAGTGCCGCAAAGCCGAAGCCCATGATGGCGAGGCCTGTCGCAAAGCCGCGGTGATCCGGGAAGTACTTGACGAGCGTCGAGACCGGCGTGATGTAGCCGACGCCGAGGCCGATGCCGCCAATGACACCGTAGAAGAGATACAGGAGCGTGAGGCTCTGCGCCGAGATGGCGTAAGCCGTGCCGAGCATGCCCGCGCCGAAGAACGTCATGGCGATCAGGCCGCTCTTCTTCGGGCCGATCTTCTCGACGAAGCTGCCGAGGAAGCCGGCGGAAAAGCCGAGGAACAGGATGGCCAGCGAGAAGGTCCAGGTCGTCTCGGCGAGCGAGAAGCCCATCTCCTTCATGATGGGGCGCGTCAGGACGCTCCATGCATAGACACTGCCGATCGAGATGTGGATCCCGACGGCGCTCAGCGCGATAAGCCAGCGATTTCTCATTTGATCTACCTCCAGAATTGCCTTGGGCATCCATCCGCGGAGAATCAAAAAAGACCGTCCGGAACAGATGCCCTGCCCAGACGGTCGGCTAATCATAACGTTGCAGGACATGTGGTCAATTCCACTCATCCGTCAGCCCTGCAAGGCTTCTTTTTTGTTTTTACATCTTCATTATATGAGCCCTGCAGCGCGGCGTCAAGAGAGAAACGTCACAGAAAGAAAATTTTCTACTGCTGCTTGTGCTGCTGCTCTTTCTGATAGGCGGCACGCGCGAGTTCGCCGCGCAGGCCCTCGTAGAACTGTACGAGGCCGCTCGTGATGCTCTCACGCACATCGTCATCGATCTTGGACCGCTTCTTGAGCTCGCGCGTCGTCTCGATGATGTTGCCGATGGTCAGGATGTAGTTGTACTCATCCTCGAGTACGGCAGCGGCATCGAGCGGCGGCAGACAGTGCACTTCCTGGGCGAGCGCATCGTACTCGGCCGAAAGGGCGCGCAGGTTCTTTTTCTGCGTCAGCGCGAGGTCGAGGTTCGCCTCCGTCACGCGCGCGAGGCCCGCGTTCATCTTGTCGCGCAGCGCGTGCATCCTGCCGATGCGCTTCTGGAGCTGTGCGAGGGCGCGCCCCGTCTGGCGCTGCTCTGGTGTCATCTCATTCGTCATTTCTCGTTTCCTTTCGATTCCCGGTTCATCTACTCATCCAATCCACAAAAAAGCCCCCGGAAAAACCGAGGGTCTTTGCAAACTCTGTACAGTATACCACAAGACGGGCCGATGCCGCAATCAGAGGTCCGGGCGGACGCCTGTCTTGCCGGTGAATTTATGGTAAGCTGCGCCCTGTCTGCGGCCCATGAGCTCGGCGAAGAGCTCCTCCGGGGAGATGTTGTGGTAAGCGAGCAGAACGAGGCAGTGATACCAGAGGTCGCCCATCTCGTAGAGGATCTCCTTGCGCACGTTGTTCTTCGAGGCGATGATTGTCTCGACAGCCTCTTCGCCGACCTTCTTTAGGATCTTGTCCTGGCCCTTCTCGAAGAGGTAGTTCGTGTAGGAACCCTCGACCGGGTTGAGGCGGCGGTCCTGGATGACGTTGTAGAGATCGTAGAGGACAGCGGCGAGGTCCGCCTTCTTCGTCGGCGGCACGACAGCGATGCCCTTCTCCTCCCCGCCTGCGAGCTTGCGGCCGCTGAAGCAGGTGTACGTGCCCGTATGGCAGGCAACGCCCGTCTGATGCACGCGCACGAGCAATGTGTCGCCGTCGCAGTCGTAGGAGATTTCCTTGACCTTCTGGACGTTGCCAGACGTCTCGCCCTTCTGCCAGAGCTTCTGGCGGCTGCGGCTGAAGAACCAGGTGTAGCCCGTCTCAAGCGTCTTCTTGAGGGATTCCTCGTTCATGTAGGCCAGCATGAGGACCTGGCCGTTCTCCTCCTGCACGACAGCAGGCACGAGGCCCTTCTCGTCGAACTTGACCATCGAGATGTCAATCGTATTTTCTGCATTTGCCATTAGAATCGAACCTCCACTCCGCGGGATTTCAAGTATTCCTTGACCTGGCGCACGGTGAACTGGCCGTAGTGGAAGACGGATGCCGCGAGCACGGCATCGGCATGGCCGAGGGTCAGGACATCGTAGAAGTGCTCGAGCTTGCCGGCGCCGCCTGAAGCGATGACCGGCACGTTGACGGCGTCGGAGACGGCGCGCGTTAGCTCGATGTCGTAGCCATCCTTCGTGCCGTCGGCATCCATGCTCGTCAGGAGGATCTCGCCAGCGCCGAGCTCGACGGCCTTCTTGATCCACTCAAGGCAGTCGAGGCCAGTCGGCGTGCGGCCACCGTTGACGTAGACCTCCCACTTGTGGTCGCCCGCGCGGCGCGCGTCGACGGCGAGCACCATGCACTGGCGGCCAAACTTCTCCGCGCCCTCCTTGAGGAGGCCCGGATTCTTGACGGCTGCCGTGTTGAGCGATGTCTTGTCGGCACCGGCCTTGAGCATGCGGCGCATGTCCTCGACCGTGCGGATGCCGCCGCCGACCGTGAACGGGATGAAGACCTTCGAGGCGCAGTCGCGCGCGACATTGACCATCGTGCTGCGGTTGTCGCTCGAGGCCGTGATATCGAGGAAGACGAGCTCATCCGCCCGCTCCTCGTCGTAACGGGCAGCGAGCTCGACGGGGTCGCCCGCGTCGCGCAGTCCGACAAAGTTCGTGCCCTTGACGACACGCCCGTCCTTGACGTCAAGACAAGGGATAATGCGTTTCGTATACATCTATTTTAGTCCTCCTTCGCCGCGATTTCAATAGCCTTCGCGAGGTCCAGCGTCCCCATGTAGATGGACTTGCCGACGATGACGCCCTCGATGCCGTCCTTCTCATGGGGCTTCAGCGCCTCGATGTCGGCGATGGACTTGACGCCGCCCGAAGCGACGATGGCGACGCCGCTCTCTCGGGCGAGCTTGGCCGTCGCTTCGACATTGACGCCCGAAAGCGTGCCGTCGCGCGAGATATCCGTGTAGATGATCGTCTTGACGCCGGCCTTCTTCATCTCCTTGGCGAGTGCCGTGGCTTCGACATCGCCCGAGACGCCCCAGCCGTCGACAGCGACGATGCCGTCCTTGGCGTCAATGCCGACGACAATGCGGTCGCCGTACTTCGCGCAGGCCTCGCGGACGAGCTCCGGATCGCGCACGGCAACGGAGCCGAGGATGACGCGGCGCACGCCGAGCGCGAGGACGTCATCGATGTTCTCCATCGTGCGGATGCCGCCGCCGAGCTCGACAGGGATGTCGACGGCCGCGAGGATCTTCTCGACCGTCGCGAGATTCTGCGACTTGCCGGCAAGCGCCCCGTCGAGGTCGACGAGGTGCAGGAACTCGGCGCCCTGCGCCTGCCACTTTTTTGCCATCTCCTCTGGTTTGTCCGAGAAGACCGTCTCCTTCTCAAAGTCGCCCTTCAAGAGTCGCACGCACTTGCCGCCGCGGATATCGATTGCTGGGAATATGATCATGGGATTCTCCTCTTAATCTTCTTAACCTTCAACAAAATTCTTCAGGATGGCGAGCCCGACGTCGCCGGATTTCTCCGGGTGGAACTGCGTGGCCTGGATGTTGCCGCAGGCGACGGCGGCCGTCAGCTGCTCGCCGTACTCCGTCGTGGCCGTGATGACGCTCTTGTCCTCCGGCACGGCGTGATAGCTGTGCACGAAGTAGACGTAGGGCTTGTCTGAAAGGCCGCGGAAGAGGTCCGTCTTCTCGCGCGGCTCGCGGACCTTGATGGAGTTCCAGCCCATGTGCGGGACTTTTAGGCCCGGCGCCTGAATCTTCTTCACCATGCCGTGGATGAGGCCGAGGCCTTTCGCCCCCGGGCTCTCCTCGCTGCCATCGAAGAGGACCTGCAGGCCGACACAGATGCCGAGCAGCGGCTTTCCTGCAGCGACAGACTCCTTGAGCACGGGGATGAGGCCGCTCTCTTCGAGATTCTTCATGCAGTCGCCGAAGGCACCGACGCCCGGCAGCACGATCTTGTCGGCCTGGCGGATGGTGCTCTCGTCACTCGTCACGCGGACATCCGCGCCGAGCGCGGCAAAGGCCTTCTCGGCGCTGAAGAGATTGCCGACGCCGTAATCAATGATTGCAATCATGCATATTCCTCCTATCGTATCGGGCACAGGCTCAGAGCGAGCCCTTCGTCGACGGGATGCCGTCAACGCGCGGGTCCTTCTCGACGGCGATGCGCAGAGCGTGGCCGAGGGCCTTGAAGATGGCCTCCACCTTGTGGTGCGAGTTCTTGCCGTAGAGCACGCGGACGTGCAGGGTGATGCCAGCATTGACGGCGAAGGCCCGCAGGAATTCCTCGGTGAGTTCCGTATCGTAGCCGCCGATCATCGGGGCCATCTCGCCGCCGTCGTCGTAGACGAGGAACGGGCGGCCGCTGATGTCTAAAGAGACGAAGGCCAGCGCTTCGTCCATCGGCAGATAGAACGTACCGTAGCGGCGGATGCCCTTCTTATCGCCGATGGCCTGCTTGAACGCCTGCCCCAGCGTGATGCCGATGTCCTCGACGGAATGATGGCCGTCGACGTCGATGTCGCCGTCGCAGGCGAGTGTGAGGTCCATGAGGCCGTGGGCCGTCATGAGGTTGAGCATATGGTCAAAGAAGCCGATGCCCGAGTCGATGACACCATGGCCGTTGCCATCGAGATTGAGGATGAGCTTGACGCTCGTCTCTGCCGTCTTGCGCTCGACGGTTGCTGTGCGGATACTCATGCTCTCCCCTCCGTGAATGCCTTGAAGTAGCTGTACCAGATGTCGTTCTCCTCGCGGCGGCCCATCGAGATGCGCAGGCAGTCCCTGAGGCCCGGCGCATCGCCGAAGTGGCGCACACCGATTCCCTTCGACTCGAAGAGCGCGTTGAGCTCCTGCGCCTTATCGTAGTGGACGAGGATGAAGTTCGTCTCCGACGGGAAGACTTTGACACCCGGCAGCTTCTTGAGCTCTTCCTGCATGCGCTTGCGCTCCGAGATCATGATCTGGATATGCGGCACGAACTCCTGACGCATCTGGTAGCAGATGTCGGCCGTGACGAGCGAGAGCACATTCATGTGGTACGGCATGTAGGACTTGTCGATCATCTCGACGATCTTCGCGTCGGCGAGCATGTAGCCCACGCGGCACGAGGCGAGGCCGTACGCCTTCGAGAAGGTGCGCGCAATGATCATGTTCGGGTACTTTGCCAGCAGGCGCACTGCCGTCTGACCGTAGAATTCCATGTACGCCTCGTCGACGAGGAAGGCGCAGTCGATATTCGAGGCGATCTTCTCGATCTCTTCGACCGTGAAGGCATTGCCCGTCGGGTTATTCGGGTTGCAGATGACAGCGAGCGTCGCCTTCTCTTCGTTGACCGTCTGGATGAACTTGTCGATGTTGAGCGAGTAGTCCTCCGGATTGAGGTCGACGGGCACGCCCGTGGACTCAGCCGCCTTGGCGTAAATCTTGTACATCGAGAACGACGGCTGCGGATAGACGATCTTGGCCTCCGGGCTGCCGCCAAAGCAGTAGAAGAGCTTCTCGATGATCTCAGACGAGCCGCTGCCGATCAGCACGTTCTCGCGCTGCATGGAGAAGTTGCGCGCAATCTGGTCGCGCAGGTCATCGTACTGCTCATTCGGATAGCGATTGAACGCGACCGTCCCGAGGCGGTTCATGACGCGCTCCTCGACGAGCGGCGGCAGGCTCATATTGCACTCATTGGCGTTGATCTTGATCTCCCAGGGACGCTCGACGACGTCGTAGGATGGCATGTCGGCAAGGCCGTTGCGATAATTCAGCATGATTCCCTATCCCTTCTATAGCAAATCGGTAAACCGATCCAATCATTTCCAATAATCTCGTATCATCCCGCATCATTTCGTCTCGCGGCGGATGCGGATGGCATTGGCATGTGCCTGCAGGCCCTCGGTCTCCGCGAGGCGGATGATGTCTTCACTGACATCGGAGAGCGCCGGCTGCGTGTACGAGATGATGCTCGTGCGCTTCATGAACGTCTCGACATTGAGCACAGAGTAGTAACGCGCCGTACCGCCCGTCGGCAGCACGTGGTTCGGGCCGGCGAAGTAGTCGCCGAGCGGCTCCGGCGAGTAAGCACCGAGGAAGACGGCACCGGCATGGCGCACGTACGGCAGCAGCTGGAACGGCTGGGCCGTCAGGAGCTCCATGTGCTCCGGCGCCGAGACATTGGCAAAGCGCATGGCCTGCATCATGTCCTCGGCGACGACGATCAGGCCGTTGCGGTCGATCGACGCCTGCGCGATCTCGCGGCGCGGCAGCTTGGCGAGCTGTTTCTCCGCTTCCTTTGCGACCTTGCCGGCCAGCTCCTCGTCGTCCGTGATGACGATGCTCGAGGCCAGCGGGTCGTGCTCGGCCTGGCTCAGCATGTCGGCCGCCGTGTAGACAGGATCCGCCGTCTTGTCGGCGACGATGAGGATCTCGCTCGGCCCTGCGAGCATGTCGATGTCGACATGGCCGTAGACCTCTTTCTTGGCCAGCGTGACGAAGATGTTGCCCGGGCCCGTGATCTTGTCGACGCGCGGGATGGTCTCCGTGCCGAAGGCCATCGCAGCGATGGCCTGAGCGCCGCCGATCTTGTAGATTTTCTTGACGCCGGCCGCACGCGCGGCGATGAGGACGTAGGGATTGATCTTGCCGTTCTTCGGCGGTACCATCATGATGATCTCACCGACACCGGCGACCGAGGCCGGCACAGCGTTCATGATGACAGAAGACGGATAGGCTGCCGTGCCGCCCGGCACGTAGATGCCGACGCGGTCGAGCGGGATGATGGACTGGCCGAGGATGGAGCCTTTCTCGCGGTACGTCATCCACGAGTTCGGCTTCTGCTCCTGATGGTAGCGGCGCACATTCTCGGCCGCCTTGCGCAGCGACTCGACGACGGCGGGATCTGCCGCCTTCTCAGCCGCTTCGTACTCGGCTTCCGTCACGAGAAAGTCCTCGGGCTTGTAGTCGACCCGGTCGATGAGGCTCGTGTAGCGGATGACCGCGGCATCGCCCTCGCGGCGCACATCGCCGACGATCTGGCGCACGAGCTCGGCTGCCGTCATATCACGGCCAAACGTCTTCTTGTTGGCCTCGCGGATTTTCGGGCTGAGCTCTACTTCATCAAAGGATGCCTTCGTCAGCATCTTCTCAATGGCATATTCTCCGACTTCACTGGCTTTTACGATCTTCATCTATACTTCCTCGCTTTCCACTGTCTATCCCTGCTGCTGTGCTTACGCCTCAGCCTTTGCCTGCTGCTCGAGCTCAAGGATCTTGCGCAGCTCTTCCGTGAGCTGGCTGATGCGGTCGAACTTGAGCTTGAAACTCACGCGGTTGACGATGAGCCGCGCCGTCGCGTCGAGGATGTAGGCGATCTCCTCGAGGTCGTTTTCCCGAAGCGTCGTGCCCGTCTCAACAATATCGACGATGCTCTCCGAGAGGCCGACGATTGGGCCGAGCTCGATCGAGCCGTTGAGCTTGATGTACTCCATCTGCATGCCGTGCTTATTGAAGAACTGCTCAGCGATGTGCGGGAACTTCGTTGCGACGCGCGTGTGGTCGTAGTCGACAAGCTTCTCGCGCTTCTCGGCCTTCGGCACCGCCATCATGAGGTGGCAGCGGCCAAAGCCGAGGTCTAGAAGCTCGTAGACATCCTTGCCCGACTCCAGCAGCACATCCTTGCCGATGACGCCGATGTCGGCCGCGCCGTACTCGACGTACGTCGGCACATCTGCCGTCTTGGAGACGATGAAGCGGATTTTCTTCTCTTCATTCGATATGACGAGTTTGCGCGACTTATCCGAAAGACCTTCCGCCGTGTAGCCCGCCTTGGCTAAAAGGTCAGCCGAGAGCGAGAAGAGCTTGCCCTTCGGCAGGGCAATGGTCAGGTAATCCATGGTATTTTTCATATTCCCTCTCCTGAGATGATTTGACGATTCTATCGTTCTGTACGTTCTGTACTTTTCCTATGATTTTCATTCTTTATCTTGCTAAAGGATTTCGATGAACCCTATGTTAACACCAAAATCACGATTCGTCAAGAAATCTTTGTAAAATGTTTTATTGTGTTCTTAGAGAAAACGAATGTGCTTAATTCTGTGCATCGGCCTCGCGCAGCAGCGTGAGCACAAAGCTGTTGCCGGCCGATGCTGCCTGATGATGGCACTCGATGACGCCGGCCTCCGCCTCCATGCCGATTCCGCGCAGCAGAGCCGCGCCGATGGCGGGATGATGGCGGTAGACGTAGAGCGCATGGCCCAAACGGCCCTCGCGCATCATGAGGCGCCCGGAAGTGCGCGGCAAGTAGTGCATCATCAGGACGGCGAAGACCTTGCCGAGGATGTCGAGGTCCCCCCTGCGGCGACCGACATCGTGCAGCAGCGCGCAGCGGATGAGGAAGGCACGCTGCTCTTCTGGCAGCCCGCGCTCGCCTGCAAGCGCACGCGACGTATAGGCGACATTACACGCGTGGACCTGGTCGGCCGGATGCATCGCGTAGAAGAGCGGCAGTGCCTTCGCGGGCAAGTTCGCGCGCACAAAGGCGTGGTCAGCCTCCCCCATATGCTGCGTGACAGCGCGCACGAACTGGCGCACGCGCCCGTACATCTGCTGCAGCATGGTCAGGCGAGATAGACGAGGCTCTCGTAGCCCTTCGTCTGCTGCATCTCGCGGGCATCCGCCTCATCCTGGCACATGAGCGCGAGCTCGACGACCTTGCCGTCTGCGCGCAGTTCCTGCGCCTTCTGGATGGCGTCGTGCTCGCGGCCCGGCGCGTAGCCGAGATAGACGTCTTTCGGCTGGTCCGGCTTCTCGAGCCCCTGACGCGTCAGCGCGAGCAGGATGCGCTCGATGCCGATGGCAAAGCCCGTGGCCGGGCAGGCATTGCCAAAATCCGAAAGCAGGTGGTCGTAACGACCGCCGCCAGCGAGCGGGAAGCCGAGCTCCGGCGTGTAGGCCTCGAAGACCATGCCCGTGTAGTAGCTGAAATCACGGATGATGCCGAGGTCAAAGCGCACGTACTGCTCGACGCCGTACGACTTCAGCAGGCGGTAGATCTCGGCAAGGTTGTCGAGCGCGCGGCGGCTCTGCTCGTTGAGCGCCAGCGTGTAGCTCTTCTTGAGCATGTCCTCGCCGCCGTTCAGCAGCGGCAGATAGCCGAGCGTCTTCTTGGCCTTCTCGGGCAGATCGAGCGCCTCGATCGCGCGATGGAAGGAGACGAGGTCGTGCTTCTCAAGCGCCGTCTGGAGCTCCTGCTTCGTCTCGTCGGCGAGCTGGTACTGGTTCATGATGCCCGAGACGAACTCGACCTGGCCGAGGCAGATCGTGAAGTCCGTGAGGCCGGCGCGCAGCAAGCCCTGGATGGCGAGCGCGATGACCTCGGCATCAGCAAAGGCCGTCGCGCTGCCCATGAGCTCGACGCCGGCCTGATGGAACTCACACTGGCGGCCAGCCTGCGTCTGCTCATAGCGGAAGGCACTGCTGACGTAGGAGAGCTTCAGCGGCTGCGGATAGTCGCGCAGGCGGCTGGCCGCGAGGCGCGCAATCGGTGTCGTCATCTCGTGGCGCAGCGCGAGCGTGCGGTTGTCCTTGTCGAAGAGCTTGAAGAGATGCGGCTCCAGTGCGCGGCTCGTACCGAGCGTCAGGTTGTCGAGGTACTCGATCGTCGGTGTGACGACCTCATCGTAGCCCCACTCGGCGAACAGCGAAGCGAGCTCCGTCTCAATGGCGCGCTTCTCCGCAGCCTCCACCGGCAGGAAGTCGCGCATGCCGTACGGGATCTCCAGTGTCAGTCTTTCTTTATCCATGGGTCTGTCTCCTTTTATCTTGATTGCATTCTCTTCCTATTATAAGAACTCATTCAGTCGTCTGAAGAGTCCTCCCCCTCATCCGGTGCCAGCCGGTCGAGGACGATGTGATAGCCGTCCGCACCATAGTTGAGGCAGCGCTTGACGCGGCTGATCGTCGCCGTGCTCGCGCCTGTGCGCGCGACGATGTCATCGTACGTATGACCAGCGCGCAGCATCCGCGCAACCTCGAGCCGCTGGCTCATCGCCTTGAGCTCGCTGATCGTGCAGAGGTCTTCAAAGAACTGGTAGCACTCATCCACCGTCTCCAGCGACAGCATCGCCTCACAGAGCTGGTCGTTGAGCTCATCCTTGAGTTTTGGGTTCACCATACCCATTCCCTCCTCATATCGAATCCGAAAAGCAAAACTTTTCGTCTTTAATCCTTTAGTTAGTGAAAATTTATTGTCATTATAACACAGCTATTGCAAAAAGAAAAGGGATTCGCCGAAAATTTGTCACAGAGTATCGCTTGCTGAGAATGCCTGCCCCTCCATGCGATACGCTGCATCAAAAAAAGACTGCCGCTGGGGCAGTCTTTTTTGTAGTACAGAACAGTGTGTCAGCCGTTCATCGCGAACTTGATGACGGCTTTCATGCCTGGCTTGAGGGTGAAGTTGAGGCCGGACGGGATGGAGATGCGGATGATCATGACGTCTTCATCCGCATCATCTGCATCTGTGGCCTCGGCAGTTGTCTTGGGCTGATTGCCTGCGGCAGGTTGGCCATTGGCAGCGTCGCCGTCAGCGGCATCGGCTGTCCCAGCCTGCGCGCTCTGCGCATCCTGGCCGTTCTGGCCAACACCAGCACCATTTGCGTCAGCTGTATTCGCCGTTGCATTGGCGTTGCCGGCGCTGGCAGCTGCATCTGCGCTATCGGCCGAAGCCTGGTCATCTTTCTTGACCGGCTGCTGGATATCCTGGACGGAGCCCTGGAGCTGGTGGCCTTCGATCTCGTAGGAGACGAACTGGCCGAGGCGGATCTTCGCGGCCTTGTCGGGGCTGACCTTGGCCTCGATCCAGATGTCATCGGCATTGCCGACGCTCGCGACCGTCTCGCCTGCCTTGACCGTCGAACCCTCGTCAATGCCCTGCGCGTAGTAGACCGTGCCGGCTACCGGCGCGACGATGTCCGTCTCAGCGGCATCCTGCTTGGCATTGTCGAGCGCGGCCTGCGCCTGCTTGAGCTGGAGCTCTGCATTCTGCACGGCCTTCGGGTCAGGCGGCTGTGTCGTCGTCTGGTAGCGGACGGCCGGCGAAGAAGACGGCGCAGAAGCAGCAGGAGCCGAAGACGAAGCAGCTGCTACGGCGGCATGATAGGCCGAGACGGCGGCATCGCGCTGTACGGCGCTGATGGCACCCATCTCGAAGAGCTCGTTCATGCGATTCATGCGGGACTCAGCACTCGCGACGCTCTGCGAGGAACCGCTGCTGCGCGGTGCGCTCGCAGCCGGTGCCGACGCAGGGCTCGGCACGGCGACCGTCACGGTCTGCCCCTTCTTGATCTCATCGAGGTTGCGCTGCGAGAGCGCGACGGTCTGCTCGAGGTTCGCAATCTGCTCATCCGTCACCGTGCTCTTTACATGGGCGATGACATCGCCGGCCTCAACGTGCTCACCGTCTTCGACGACCTTCTCCGTGATCACCGCATTGCCGTGTACTTTCGCCGCGACGAGCGAGCTCGTGACCTGCGCGTCGTAGACGTTGAAGTACTTATGCTGATGCTGGTAGTAGTAGATGCCGCCAGCACAGAGCACGGCAATGAGAATCAGGCCGACGAGGCCGTATTTCATCAAATACTGTACTTTTTTTGTGATATCGACTTCCAAGATTCAGGACCCTCCATCATCTATCATCTGTTTATAAGGTGCCAAGATATCAAGGAACCTCCCTCATAAGGAGGGAGGTTCCTGCTGTAATCTCTTAAGCAAGCTGTGCTTCGATGACGGCCACTGCCTTCTCGAATGCCTGCGGCAGGGCTTCTGCCTTCTTGCCGCCAGCCTGTGCCATGTCCGGACGTCCGCCGCCGCCGCCACCGACGACTGCTGCGGCTTCCTTGATGATCTTGCCGGCATGGATGCCGCGCTTCACGGCATCCTTCGATGCCTTGACGACGAGGTTGACCTTGCCATCGTTGGCGCAGCCGAGCACGACGACGCCGCTCTCGATCTTGCTGAGCGTGAGGTCGGCGACTTCGCGCAGGGAGTCCATGTTCTCGACGTTGGCCTTGCCCGTGACGACGGAGATGCCGTTGACTTCCTTGACGCCAGCGATGAGCTGCTGAGCATCGGCCTTCTCCTGCATCGCCGCAACATCAGCGAGCTTGCCGGCCATCTCCTTGTTCTCGGCCTGCAGCTTCTCGACAGCTGCGGGGACATCGTCCTCGTTCGCCTTGAGCAGGGATGCTGCCTTCTGCAGGACAGCGAACTTCTCGTTCGCGTAGTCGAGCGCAGCCTTGCCCGTGATGGCCTCGATGCGGCGCACGCCCGAGGCGATGCCCGTCTCGCCGACGATCTTGAACATGCCGATCTGGCCGACGTTCTTGACGTGCGAGCCAGCGCAGAGCTCCATCGAGAAGCCCGGCACGCGGACAACGCGCACGACATCGCCGTATTTCTCCGAGAAGAGCGCCATCGCGCCGGCCTTCTTGGCCTCCTCGAGGCTCATGTGCGAGATCTCGACATCCTGACCCTTGAGGATGACCTTGTTGACGAGCTCCTCGACATCCGCGAGCTGCTGCGGCGTGACCGGCTCGAAGTTCGTGAAGTCGAAGCGCAAGCGGTCCGGCGTGACGGAGGAACCGGCCTGGTTGACTTGGTCGCCGACAACCTGCTTGAGAGCTGCCTGCAGGAGATGCGTTGCCGTGTGGTTGCGCGCCGAAGCGAGCTTCTTCTCCTGGTCGACTTCGATCTTGACCGTCTCGCCGACCTTGAGCTGGCCTTCCTCTACGTACGAGACGTGGTAGACCGTGCCGTCCGGCAGCTTCTTGGCGTTCGTGGCCTTGATGCGGCCGAACTCGCCGAGCAGCATGCCTTCGTCGCCGACCTGTCCGCCGCCCTCTGCGTAGAACGGGGTCTTGTCGAGGATGATGCCGGCCTCTTCGCCGTCCGTGATCTCGTCGACGAGCTTGCCGTCCTTCCAGATGGCGACGACCTTGGCCTCTTTGGCCTCCGGGTCAACCGTGAGCTTCGAGACGTCGATGCCCGAGAGGTCCGGCACAGCGACGCGCTGGTTCTCAGCGCGGGCATTTCTCGCGCGCTCGCGCTGCTCGTTCATGGCCTTGTCGAAGCTCTCTTTGTCGAGGTCGAGGCCGTTCTCGTGCAGGATCTCCTCGGTGAGCTCCCATGGGAAGCCGAACGTGTCGTAGAGGCGGAAGCCGACTTCACCCGGCAGCTCCTCCTTGCCGTCAGCTTTCAGTGCCTTGATCTCCTCATCGAGCAGGTCCATGCCCTGGTTGAGCGTCGCGGCAAAGCGGTCTTCCTCGATGCTGATGACTTTCTTGATGTAGTCGTGCTTAGCGACGAGCTCGCCAAAGTCGCTGGCATCGCGATAGATTTCAACGACGGCGTCAACAGCGCCCTCGAGGAACTTGCCCTTGATGCCGAGCATGCGGCCGTGGCGGATGGCGCGGCGCAGGATGCGGCGCAGCACGTAGCCGCGGCCCTCATTCGACGGCAGGATGCCGTCCATGATCATGACAGCCATGGAGCGCGCGTGGTCGGCGATGACCTTCAGCGAGATGTCCGTCTTCTCGTCCTTGCCGTACTCGACGCCTGCGACCTTGGCCGCGTACTCGATGATCGGGTAGAGAAGATCCGTCTCGAAGTTCGTCTTCTTGTTCTGAACGACGGACGCGAGGCGCTCGAGGCCGCAGCCCGTATCGATGTTCTTATGGGCGAGATTCTTGTAGGAGCCGTCCTCCTGGCGGTCGTACTGCGTGAAGACGAGGTTCCAGATCTCGAGGTAGCGGTCGCAGTCGCAACCGACGGCGCAGGTCGGCGAGCCGCAGCCGCGCTCCTCACCGAGGTCGATGTAGATCTCGGAGTCCGGGCCGCATGGGCCAGGGCCGATTTCCCAGAAGTTGTCGTCCATCTTGACGATGTGGTCCTGCGGGAAGCCCGGCTGGGACTTCCAGATCTCGATGGCTTCCGTGTCATCCGGGTAGACCGTGACCCAGAGCTTGTCCTTCGGCAGCTCGATGACCTCCGTCAGGAATTCCCAGGCCCAGGGAATGGCCTCGCCCTTGAAATAATCGCCGAACGAGAAATTGCCGAGCATCTCGAAGAACGTCTGATGGCGCGCCGTGCGGCCAACATTCTCGATGTCGCCCGTGCGGACGCAGCGCTGGCTCGTCGTCACGCGCGTGCGAGGCGGCTTCATCTTGCCCGTGAAGAAAGGCTTCAGCGGAGCCATGCCGGCGCCGATCAGCAACAAGGTCGGATCGTCCTGCGGGATCAGCGAGAAGCTCGGCAGACGCAGATGACCTTTCTTTTCCGAAAAGAACTGCAGATAAGCTTCACGCAGTTCGTTACCACTCATGTACTTCAAAAAAATCTACCCCCATAAGAGAAATCCTGATGATTATCTCTGGTATTACGCATGGAATTTACTGGAAATTACATAACCATTCTCAAGTATACCACAAGCATCCTGTGCTTTTCCAGTCTGTTGACCATTTTTCAGCCGATTTCGTGAAAGTTTTCGTCAGCTGTCACTGCACTCGGCCAGCACGGCAGCGGCCTGCTCAGAGTTCATGAGAATCTCGCGCGGCTTGCTGCCGATGTTCGGCCCGACGATGCTGAGGTCCTCCATCTCGTCGATGAGGCGCGCAGCGCGCGTGTAGCCGACGCGGAAGCGGCGCTGAAGAGACGAGGCCGATGCCTGGCCCGTCGACATGACAAGGTTGACGGCATCCGGCAAGAGTTCGTCGTACTTCGAGGCGCGGCGCCCCTTGCTCTCATCCTTCTCCTCGTCCTCTTTCATGGCGTTTTCCGTGAACGTGATGATCTCCTCATTGGCTTCCATCTCCTGCCCCTGGCTGCGGATGAAGTCGAGGAGGTGCTCGACTTCTTCATCGCTGATGAAGGCGCCCTGCACGCGCATGGGCTTCGCCGCGCCGACCGGATAGAAGAGCATGTCGCCGCGCCCGAGGAGTTTCTCGGCGCCGCTGCGGTCGAGGATGGTGCGCGAGTCGATCTGGCTCGAGACGGCAAACGAGATACGCGACGGGATGTTGGCCTTGATGATGCCTGTGATGACGTCGACGGACGGGCGCTGCGTCGCGAGCACCATGTGGATGCCGGCGGCGCGAGCCTTCTGCGCCAGGCGGCAGATGGCGTCCTCGACGTCGTGCGGCGCGACCATCATGAGGTCGGCCAGCTCGTCGATGATGATGACGATGGCCGGCATCTTGTCCTCGGGGAACTTCGTGTTGTAGGTCTCCATATTGCGGACGTTGTGCTCGGCAAACTTCGCGTAGCGCTTCTCCATCTCCTGCACCGACCAGTTGAGCACGGAAGCTGCCTTCTTGGCCTCCGTGACGACGGGGACCATGAGGTGCGGGATGCCGTTGTAGTTGGAGAGCTCGACCATCTTCGGATCGACGAGGATGAACTTGACCTCCTCCGGCTTCGCCTTGAAGAGGATGCTCGTGATGAGCGTGTTGATGCAGACGGATTTACCGGAGCCCGTGGCGCCGGCGACGAGCAGGTGCGGCATCTTCGCGAGGTCCGCGAAGATCGCCTGGCCGCCGATGTCCATGCCAAGGCCGACCGTCAGCTTCGACTTCGCCTTGAGGAACTTCTCGTTCTCGAGGACTTCGCGCAGCTGCACACCCTCGAGCTCCTTGTTCGGCACCTCGATGCCGATGGCTGCCTTGCCGGGGATCGGCTCGATGCGCACGGATGTCGCGGCGAGGCTCAGCGCGAGGTCGTCGGCGAGATTCGTGATCTTGCTGACCTTGACGCCCGGCGCCGGCTCGAGCTCGTAGCGCGTGACGGCCGGCCCGTGACAGGCATTGATGATCTTCGCCTTGACATGGAAGTCCTCGAGCGTCTTCTGCAGGATGTGAGCCTTGTCGGCAATCTCCATCTCGAGCGCGGCATTGTGCTTCTTCGCGTGCTTCGAGAGGATCTCCGTGACCTGCGGCAGCACGTAGGGGCGCGGCGGCGCAGCGGGTGCTGCTGTCTCAGGCGAGCTGGCAGCAGCACCCTGCGAACCACTGCCCTGCCTGCTCTCCATGCTCCTGGCCGAGCCGTCGAGCAATGCCGCGGCCGGCATGATCGGCGCGATCTCGTCGTACGAGGGCATGGCCGTCGGCTTCTTCTTCATCGGGCTCGGCGAAGGCGGCACGACGGGCTCTGTCTTGGGCACAATGAAAGGAGCTGCGGGCGGCGCCGGGGCAAACTGCTCTGGCTCGCCAAGTGGCTCTGAAGGATCTTCTGGAGGTGCCGCAGGGCTCGTTTCCCTGCCGATAGGTCCCTCGACGAAGGGGCTTCCCTCGCGCAGGCTCGACGGCGGCGCGGCCATGCCGATGGGCTCGATGAAGTCCGGCAGGCCCATCGGGCGCTCCTCTGCGGACTCTGCTGCCTGTTCATGCGCGGCGCCGTACTCGATCGTGAAGTCCGGCATGGCACTTCCCGTATTGCCTGTATCGCCTTTCGTCTCCGCAGACTCGGCCTTCATGCGAGGCTCTGCTATAGCAGCTGCCTCTTCGGGCGCATCAGCGAAGCGCTTGTCCGCCGCCTGGTTGTAGAAGCTCGCCTTGCTGACCCTGCTGACCTTCTCGCGCACGGCCTCGACGACGTGCTCTTCGACGCGGCCGCTGACTTCGGCGACCTTGCCGCAGGTCGACTGGATGGCCGAGCCTGCGGCAGCTGCGCCCTGCTTCGCCTTTTCCTGCGTCTTGAGGAGGCCTGTCGCGAGCGACCAGGTCGTCGAGAGCAACACCGCGCCGACCGTGCCGACGCCGAGGATGATGATCGAGCCGTCGACGCCAAAACACTTGCGCAGCGCGAGCAGGAGCCCGCCGCCCAAAAGCCCGCCGCCCGCCGGCAGATTCTGCGGCAGGATCTCCTCGCCGACGGGCACCTCGAAGTGATGCCAGATGGCAAGTGCAGAGATGAAGAGCGCGAGCAGGCCGAAGAAGCGTGGCGAATAGTGCGGCGCATGATGCTTCGTCATGTACGTCCAGGCGATCAAGAGAATCACGACGGCGACGAGGATGGAGCCCACGCCGAAGAAGTACTGCAGGAACTTCGCGAAGTAGACACCGATAAAGCCCACATTGAACCCGCAGATACCGCAGATTGAGATGAGGCCAGCTGCCAAGAGCGCCAACCCGAAGAGCTCAGAGCGTCTGCCGGTGTGCGCGCGCATCACGCGGTGGCCTGTCTTTGTCGCCTTGCGCACCGGCTTGCGGCGCGCCCGCGTGCGGCTCGTAGTCTTTTTCAAAAGTCTCCCCCCTGTATCGATTATCGATGACAAGATTACGAAAGCAAGGCTGTCGCGCGAAGCGGCAGCCCTGCTGTAGATTCACTGTAAGTTGCGGCTCTGAGTCTCTCACTTCGTCAGGCGCTCTGCGCACTTCTGCGCCTCGTAGAAGATGCGCTCCTTGTCGAGCGTCAGGAGCTCGCCGTCTTCCATGAGGACCCTGCCGTCGACGAGCACCGTCGAGGCGGAATCGGCATGGGCCGAGTAGACGAGCTGCGACGCGAGGTCATTGCGCGGATACCAGGCAGCGCCCGCCATGTCAAAGAGCGTGATGTCGGCCTTGCAGCCGGCTTCGAGCTTGCCGACACCCGTGAGGCCGACGGCCTTGGCGCCGTACTCCGTGCCCATCTTGAGCGCCGTGCGCGCGGGGACGGCCAGCGGGTCGAGCGTGCTGACCTTGTGGAGCATCGCCGCGAGGTTGATCTCCTCGAGCATGTCGAGGTTGTTGTTCGACGAAGCACCATCCGTGCCAAGTGCGACGCAAACGCCTTCCCTGAGGAGGCGCGGCACCGGCGCGATGCCGCTCGCGAGCTTCATGTTGCTGCCCGGATTGTGGGCGACGCGAATGGCGTGCTTCTTGATGATGGCGATGTCCTCGTCATTGAGATGGACGCAGTGCGCAGCGAGCGTGCCCTTGCCGTCGAAGAGGCCCGTCTCCTCAACGTAGCGGAATGGGCGCTTGCCGTATTCCTTCACGATCTGCTCGACCTCAGCCTTCGTCTCCGCCATGTGGATGTGGATCTCAGCGCCGAGCGACTGCGCCGCGCTTGCGACTTTCCTGAGAAAGTCCGGCGGGCAGGTATACGGTGCGTGCGGGCCGAACATGACCGTGATGCGGCCGTCTGCCGCGCCGTTGAAGTCCTTGTAGAGCGAGACGTTCTCCTCAATCTTGGCATCGCCGTCCGGCGCGACGCCGATGATGCCGCGCGAGAGCACGGCGCGCAGGCCCGCGTCGTTTGCGGCCTCGGCGACCTTCTCCATGTACGGCCCGTACATGTCGGCAAACGTCGTCGTGCCGCCTTCGATCATCTCGACAGCGGCGAGCATCGCGCCCCAGTAGATGTCTTCTTCCTGCATCTTCGCCTCGGCCGGCCAGATCATGTTGTTGAGCCAGTCCATGAGGTCCATATCGTCTGCATAGCTGCGGAAGAGCGTCATCGAAGCGTGCGTGTGGGCGTTGATGAAGCCCGGCACGGCAAACTTGTCCTTGCCGTCGATGACCTTGGCCGGACGGAAATCCTCCGGCACCTCGCCAATGGCAGCAATCTTGTCGCGGTCAATCATGATATTCGTCAAAGGCGTCGTGCCATCCGGCAGCAGTGCGCGTACATTCTTGATGAGTGTCTTCATTCCATAACCTCCTCAGGCCATGTTCAGGTATGCCTTCTGCTCCGGCGTCAGCGCATCGATGGCGATGCCCGATGCCTTGAGCTTGATCTCGGCGATCTTCGTGTTGATCTCCTCCGGCATGAGATGAACGCCCTTTGCCATTTCCTTGCCGTGATGCAGGAGATGCAGCGCAGAGAAGAACTGCACGCCGAACGAGAGGTCCATGATCTCTGCCGGATGGCCGTCGCCAGCGGCGAGGTTGACGAGGCGGCCCTCTGCGAGCAGGTAGATCTTGCGGCCGTCTTTCATCTTGAACTCCTCGATGTTCTTGCGGACCGGGCGGCGCGAGACCGAGAGCGATTCGAGCTCCGGAATGTTGATCTCGACGTCGAAGTGGCCGGAGTTCGCGAGGATGGCGCCATTTTTCATGACCTCGAAGTGCTGCTTGCGGATGACATCCTTATCGCCCGTCAGCGTCAGGAAGATGTCGCCGATCTTGGCGGCCTCATCCATCGGCATGACGCGGAAGCCGTCAAACACCGCTTCGATGGCCTTGATGGGGTCGACTTCCGTGACGATGACATTGGCGCCGAGGCCGCGCGCACGCATGGCACCGCCCTTGCCGCACCAGCCGTAGCCGGCGATGACGACATTCTTGCCGGCGATGACGACATTCGTCGTGCGCATGATGCCATCCCACGTCGACTGGCCCGTGCCGTAGCGGTTGTCGAAGAGGTACTTGCAGTACGCGTCGTTGGCAGCGATCATCGGGAACTCAAGCTTGCCCTCATTGGCGAGCGCGCGCAGGCGATGGACGCCCGTCGTCGTCTCCTCCGAGCCGCCGATGATACCCGAGAGCAGTTCGCGGCGCTTCGTGTGCAGCATGTGCACGAGGTCGCCTCCGTCGTCGATGACGAAGTCCGGCTTGATGTCGAGCGCCTTGTTGATGAAGGTGTCGTACTCCTCCGGCGTGCAGTCATGCCAAGCGAAGACGTGCAGACCGTCCTCGACGAGCGCTGCGGCCACATCGTCCTGTGTCGACAGCGGATTGCTGCCCGTGATGGCGACCTCCGCACCGGCATGGTGGAAGATCTCCGCCATGTAGGCCGTCTTGGCCTCGAGGTGCAGCGTAATGACCATCTTCTTGCCCGCGAACGGCTTCGAGACGGAGAATTCCTTATCGACAGCCGCCATGACCGGCATGAAGTTCTTGACCCAGTTGATCTTATCGTGGCCCGACGGAGCCAGCTTGATATCGCGAATCATTGATTCCATGAATATTGCCTCCCGTAACAAATCTATTCTATATTCTATCACAAGTAGATGATGAAAAAAAGACAGAGCTCAGCGGTCCAGGAGCTTCTCGATGGCGATGTAATCCGTTAGGTCGACCATCAGCGGCGTCACAGCGATGTAGCCCTGCTCGACGGCGTAGATGTCCGTCGGCTCGCTCTTGTCCGTGTCGAAGATCTCGCCGGCAACCGTGTAGAAGATGCGCCCGTCCTCGCGCTCCTGCCTAAGGAAGGCGTTCTTATAGTCGCGCTTGCCCTGGCGGCCAAAGACGACCTGCGGGCGGCCGTCCTCGCCGAGCGCATAAGCGCGCGGAAAATTGACGTTCCAGAAGATTGGGCGCGGCTCATCGGCAGACGGACGGGCCGCCATGACGCGCTCCAGCAGCAGCGCAAATTCCTCTGCCGCCTCATCGTATGAGATGGTGCTGTCCACATCGAGCGATACCGCAAACGAAGAGATGTCGTGCAGCATGCCCTCCATCGCCGCGCCGACCGTGCCCGAATAGAGGATATCCGTCGCGAGGTTCGCGCCGTGATTGATGCCCGAGACGACGACATCCGGCATCTCCTCCGCCAGAGCCTCGAGGTAGAGCTTGACGCTGTCCGTCGGCGTGCCGTCGACAGCCCACGCCTCGATGCCGTACTTTTCGGCGAGTGCCTCGCCGCGGATGAGCTCGAGCGGACGGCCGACGTTCAGTGCATGGGCCATGCCGCTCTGCTGGCGCGCCGGCGCCGAGACGACGACCGTGTGCTCGCGCGCACAGAATGCCTTGACGAGGGACTCGAGCCCCTTGGCCTGGATGCCGTCATCATTGGAGATCAGGATTCGCATGATGTCATTCCTTTCTGTTCTGTTGCTCTGTTGCAATCTCTATTGGCAGATACAAAAAAGGCTCCTTCTGCAAGGAGCCGTTATCTCAAAATGGTGACCCACCACGGAATCGAACCGTGAACCTACTGATTAAGAGTCAGTTGCTCTGCCAGTTGAGCTAGTGAGTCATGGTGACCCACCACGGAATCGAACCGTGAACCTACTGATTAAGAGTCAGTTGCTCTGCCAGTTGAGCTAGTGAGTCATCATCTTTCTTTTGTCTGTCAGTCGCTGTCGCAACCAACGAATATTATTATAGACGGGCGCTCCCGTTCTGTCAACACCTTTTTGCTGTTTTTTTTATTTTTTTTACTGTTGCGCCGTTTTTCCCCCGCCGAAGAGCGACTGCAGCTTGAAGAAAGCCGTACCGAGGATGCCCGAGAGGATTGACGCCGAGAGGATGCTGATCTTCGCAAGGTCGAGCATCGCGCTGTCCGTGAAGGCCAGCGAGGCGATGAAGATAGACATCGTGAAGCCGATGCCGCCGAGCATGCCCGTCGCCGCGAGCTGGCTCTTCGTCGCATTGCCCGGCAGCTGCAGGCCAAAGACCTTGCAGAGCACGAAGACCGCGCCAAAGATGCCGAGGGGCTTGCCGAGGCAGAGGCCCGCGAGGATGCCGAGGAAGATTGGCGAAGCCACGTCAAACGTCGCCAGAGAAATCGCGACGCCAGCGTTGGCCAAGGCGAAGATCGGCATGATGGCATAGGCCGACCACGGCTCGAGTGCGTGCTCGAGCTTGTGCAAGAGCGACGCCTCGGGAGCAGCTGCTGCAGGGATCGAAAGGCCGAGCAGCACGCCTGCGATCGTCGGATGGATGCCCGCCTTCAGGAAGGCCAGCCAGGCGACGAAGCCGAGCGCCATGTAGGCCGACAGGAAGCGCACGCGGAAACGGCCGAGCAGGAAAGCGGCAGCCACGGCCACGAGCCCCAACAGCAGGGCCGATACGGTGAGGTCCGTGTTGTAGAACAGCGCGATGACGACGATGGCGCCGAGATCGTCGACGATGGCGAGTGCTGTCAGGAAGACGACGAGGCCGAGCGGTGCCTGGCGCGCCGCGATGGTCATGATGCCGAGCGCAAAGGCGATGTCCGTCGCCATCGGGATGCCCCAGCCGCCGAATGTCGGCTGCCCGTAGTTGATTGCCGCGTAGAAGATGGCCGGCACGAGCATGCCGCCGAGCGCCGCGCCGACGGGCAGCAGCATCGCCGAATACGTGCGCAGCTCCCCGTAGAGAAACTCGCGCTTGATCTCGAGGCCGATGACGAAGAAGAACACCGCCATGAGGCCGTCATTGATCCAGTGCAGCAGCCCCATCTCGAGCACGTACTCCCCTGCCCCGATGGCAATCGGGTAATGCAGCAGATGCTCATACGACTCGGCTAGTGGCGAATTCGCCACGATGAGTGCGAGGATGGCGCAGGCGAGCAGGATGACGCCGCTGCTCGCCTCCCAGCGCAGGAATGCCAAGAACGGCTCCGCGATTGCCTGCATGGATTTGATTGTCTCTTTCATAATTCCATCACTTCCTTTTCTTTCCCAAATGATTGATCGCAACAAAGGCCTGCGCCAACGCGCAAAACCCTTATTTTTACTCTACCATAAAAATCTGAGAAAGAAAAGGAACTGCATCACAAAAGCATCACGAAAAATCGTGATGCTCTTGAAATCATGCTTTTGTCTTGCGCCCCAGCAGCTTGACCGGCAGCAGCAGGACAAAGTTGAAGACGAGGATCGTCAGGATCAGCAGCGCGCCGATGCCGTTCGCGATGGCGTCGCGGTCCGGCACGAGGCCCGTGCTCATGAGGTACCAGAGGTGGACGGCCAGCGTCTCGCCGCCTGCCATGACATCCGTGTCGAACATGTGGCGCGATACCGTCGTGCCGGCCGTGAAGATCAGGATGGCCGTCTCGCCGAGCGCACGGCCCGCCGTCAGCGTGATGCCCGTGATGATGCCCGGCATCGCGCTCGGCAGCACGACCTTGAAGATCGTCTGGAGCTTCGTCGCGCCAAGCGCAAGGCTCGCCTCTTCATACGACTTCGGCACCGTGCGGATGGATTCCTCCGTGACGCGCACGAGCATCGGCAGGTTCAAGAGGACGAGCGTCAGCGAGCCGCCGAGGATGGAGAAGCCCATGTTCATCATATTGACGAAGACGATCATGCCGAACAGGCCGAGCACGATCGACGGCACCGTCGCGAGGCTCTCGACCGAGTGGCGGATGCACTTCGTCAACTTGTTCTCGCGCGCGTACTCCGCGAGGTAGATGCCCGCGCCGAGCGCGATTGGGATGGAGATGGCCATCGAGAGGAAGAGCATGTAGAAGGAGTTGAAGAGTTGCGAGCCGACACCGCCGCCCGCCATCATGTCGCTCGATTTGCCGAAGATGAAGTGCGGCGAGAGCACCGGCAGACCCTTGTAGAGGAGATAGCCGAGGAAAGCCGCGAGCAGCCCGAGGATGAAGAATCCCACGAACCAGAGACACATCCTCGCAATCTGGTTCTGTACTTTCGTGTTCATATTATACCCTCCTCGTGCCGAAACGGCGGATGACGAGAATCATGGCGAGCGAGATCAGGAGCAGCACAAACGCCATGAGGAAGAGCGCATTGCCCCAGACCGAACCGAACGGCGTGTTGCCCATCTCGACGACGATATTGCTCGTCAGCGTCGCAGTCGGTGAGAGCAGCGACGTGACGATCTGCGGCGTGTTGCCGATGAGCATCTGCACGGCCATCGTCTCGCCAATGGCGCGCGCCATCGCGAGCACGACAGCCGTCAGGATACCAGGCGCAGCAGCGGGCACGATGACGTGGACCATCGTCTGCCACCACGTCGCGCCGAGCGCGAGGCTCGCCTCCTCCAGCGGCTTCGGCACGGCATTGAGCGCATCCGTGCTGATGGAGAGGATCGTCGGCATGATCATGATGGCGAGCACGAGCGACGCCGCAAGCACGCCGAAGCCCGTCGTCGTGCCGAACGCATCGCGCATGTACGGCACGAGCAGCATCAGGCCGATGTAGCCGTAGACGACCGAAGGGATGGCGACGTAGAGATCCGTCGCCGGGCGCATGATGTTCTTGAGCCAGACTGGAGCGACCTTCGCGAGGAAGATGGCGCCGAGCAGGCCGAGCGGCGCGCCGATGGCAACCGAAAGGAGTGTCGTCACCAGCGAGCCCACAATGAACGAGAGCGCGCCAAATTTGCCGAGCGTCGGATCCCAGCTCGCGCTGAAGAAAAACTCCAGCGGGCTGACCGCTGCGAACGTCATGAGGCCCTGGCGACCGACGAAGAAGATGATGGAAAAGATGATGATGGTCATGAGAAAGGCAGCCGCAATGAAGAGATACCGCCCGCACTTGTCATAGAATAGCCTGCGCTCATGACCTCCGCCTGACTGCTTACCGTCAAGGCGGCCGATTGTTGCTGCCCGTTCCATAAAAAACCTCCTGTATAAACGTGATGCAGGACCTCCGTCCTGCATCATCCTATCTGTTCACTTTCGCGAATTACTTCTTCATCTTGCTGACCGGGATGAAGCCGAGCTTCTCGACCTGCGTGTTCTGGAACTCATCGCTGAGGATGTAGTCGATAAAGGCCTTGACAGCGCCCGTCGGCTCACCTTTCGTGTACATGTGGCCGTAGCCGTAGATCGGATACTTGCCATCGATGATGTTCTCCGGAGAATACTCAACGCCATCGAACTTCAGGACCTTGACAGAATCATCGGCATACGGTGCATCGACATAGCCGATGGAGCCCGGCGTGCTGGCGATAGCGGCGCGAACTGCACCATTGGAATCCTGGATGACTGCGTTATCCGTGAAGGCTGCGCCCTTGAGGACGACATCGCTGATCGTCGCACGGGAACCCGAGGACTTTGCACGGTGGATCAGCGTGATCGGCTGGTCATCGCCGCCGACTTCCTTCCAGTTCGTGATCTTGCCCGTCAGGATGTCAACGGCCTGCTGCTTCGTGATGTTGTCGACCTTGTTGTTCTTGTCGACGATGAAGACGAACGGCTCAACGACGACCTTGTGGTCGACGAGGCCCTTGTCCTTGTACTCATCCGGCAGGTTGACATCCGAGTTGCCGATCTGGACCGATCCCTCTGCGACCTGGTTCATACCCGTGAACGAACCGCCGCCTGCGATGTTGACCGTGACCTTATCGTACTTGTCCTGGAAGGCTTCCTGTGCCGGCTTCAAGAGCGGCAGGAGTGCCGTCGAGCCCGAAGCCGAGATCTTGCCGGAGATTTCCTGCGCAGCACTGCTAGAAGAACTTGAAGCCTGCTGGCCACCGCCGCCGCAGCCCGTCAAGAGAACCGCCGCACTCGCGACTACCGCGCCAACGGAAAGAAGTTTCTTCATCTTGTTGAACATATTATTTCCTCCCCAAATCACTTGCTGATTGGAACCCTGGAGCCCTTCGGCTCCCTTCATCGTTCTCCTATATCGTAGCAGAGAATACGGGAAGTTTTGTTGTCTTCATGTTACGCTTTTGTTAAATCCCAATGCCATCTGCGCAACAAAAAAGCCGCCCGAAGGCGGCTGGTCATCGACGCGTCAAGCATCATTCTCCTATCGAAGATGTCCTGTACTGCAATGCGGAAGTCACGGCCCCCATGCCGAGCGCTGTCTTGATGCCGATGCCGGCAAATGGCGCAAAGGACGCGAGCAAGGCCAGGATGCGCCTCATACTGTCAGTCCCGCCGAAGTGCAGGGCAAAGCGCCCCCGGAAGCCGGTGATGCGCTGGCGCTCTAGAGAAAAAGACGCCGTGTGCAGGTCGTAGCGCACGATGGGCGCATGATCGGCCAGCTTCGACGCCAGATTCTCTTCTTCCAGCGGGATCTCCGGACAGAATGCATTCCAGCGCTGCAAGAGGCTCTGCACGATGAGGCGCGATTCCGGAAAGAGCGCGTACCGGCCATCCCGCTTGAAGCTCGTCGGCGTGAGACATGTCAGTTCCGCGCCGTGCGGAGCCTGTTCTGCGGTAAAGGCGGTATCCGCCAATTCCTCGAAAGAAGTCTCCACCACACAGTCGATTTCCTTCATCTGGATCTCGTATCCCTTCTGCTGTAGATGCAACATCTCGCCGCCCTCCGCCATGCCAAACAGCAGGGCGCTCTCCATCACATCGTCCAGCGTGCCGATGCGCCAGAGGGGGCCTCTCGCGCGGTCAAAGAAGACACTCTGGCTGTAAGGCCGCACATTCTGCCGATGAAGTACTTCCGCAAGCTCCGATGGGAAGCGCTCCATCAGAGCACCGTGAAAGAGCGAACCCATCGAAGGATGGATCCGCTGCCCCTCCGGCATCTGCAAGGGTATCTCGAATAATTTCAGCATCACTTCACCTCGTCCGCAGCGTTCTGCAATTCCTGAATCTGGCAGAGGCCGAGGATCCACGTCTCCTGCCCTTCCTTGGCCAGCTTGAGCGTGCGCGGTGCAATCACGTGGTCGAGTCGGACATGATCATGCGCCGGGCCGTACACATGCGTCCTCCTGTCTCTCACCTGGAAATTCGCATCCAAGAAATGCGTGATGAACTCCCTCGCCTGGCGCTCGTCCTGAGCCAGCGCGCGCACGAACGTCTTGCTCAAGAAGCCCGTACCGCCGCCCAGCAGGGCATCTGCCGCATCTGCCTCGCGGAAGAGATACGCATCCTTCTTCCCGAAAGCAGCTTCCTGCCAGCGCAGGGCGTCCTGCGTATAGGCGCGCAGGGCATCCACGATGTCCGCAAACGAAGTCACGCCGATCTTTGCGAGCATCGAGAAATCGGCCGTCATCGAGAAGCGCAGCTTCGTGCCAGCCGGAATGCACTCGCGAAAGAGCGGCAGTTCCTTCTCCGAGTGATTGAATCGGTCCCGCTGCATCGATTCATCGATCTTCTGCAGGATGATGGTGCCGCGCGCATCTGTCACCGCATCGCTGACGCGCAGGCCGCGCATAACGCTGTTGACTGCATCAGAACTTTTCTTCGCGTTGGCTTGCAGGACATGCAGGATATCCTGCTCCATCCTGCCAACCTGCATCTGCTGGGCATGGCGGCTATTGCGATCTGCCCGCGTGAGGCCACGCATCCCGTTCCAGTAGCGGCGTGCCTGCTCCGGATGATTGCAGAGATACCGCCAGAGGATGGCCGTGCGCATCGCCCCCTTGATGGAACTGCCCGGGATGTACGGGCGACCATCCGCCAGAGCCGCCTGCACGGCCACATCATTGAGATGGTTTTTCTTGCCCATGATTGCGCGCGGCGAAGCCTTGGCCGTGCGCAGAGCAAGCCTGCGTATCGCATCGGATGACACGCCTTTTCCGCGCAGCCATTCCCATATATACTGTCCCGTGAAATTGCCACGGGCGCCCAGAGCCTTTGCCGTCTCCCCCACATATGCGGCAAACGCGTCCATAAGGCCGTGTTCCGCCAGGAAGACAATCCACTTCGCCTCATTGAGGAACACGACTTGATGGCGGGTGTCATCATAGAGGTACTCATACGCCTTGTAGACCGTCCCATTGCCGATGTGGATTGGGGCGATGCAGGTGATCTCATAGTCCATATGCTTAAGCTTCATCTCACCACCTCATCCTTCCCGTATCCCAAGGTAAAGGCCGTAGCCGTAGCGGAGGACCGGATGGCCCTCGTTCTGTCCGAGGACGGCCATGCTGCCCGCGATGCGCTCGCGCAGGCAGGAGCCGCTGTCGAGCAGGCAGACGCCATTCTTCTTTTCCGCCAAGGCGGCCGTCGTCACGAAGCCGCCGACATGGCGCAGGCGGTAGAGTCCATGAGCAGCCGCCTCGATGTCCTGCACCCCAGGCAGGACCGGGGCGATGGCCATCTGCCATTCAGCAGCCGTATCGCTGAGCATCCGGTACAGTGCACCATCATCTGCGCCGTAGACCGCATCATCGCTCAGGATGATGGGATCATCGGCCAGATGGAACTTGCCATAGCCAGAGCTACGCTTGCCGCCGATCCCCGTCTGGCCGATGAAATCAAGCAGGCAGGCCATCGCCTCGACATGCTCCGATCCATCCGTATCCGCATCATCTATAGCCAGCACCAAGTAGAGGCCAGCCTGTTCATGGAACGCAAAGGAGCCGACAAAATACGGCAGGGGCTCTTCTCCGCGGCAGTTGACGCGTTGGCGCAGGATTTCCTCGCCAAAGTCATTCACTTCCTCAAAAGGTCTGCCCGCACACACGGCTGCACCGAAATCCTGCAGCCTGCTCGCCCGGATATAGGCCGTCTTCTTCTGCTGCTTGCGCGCACGCGACAACGCGCAGGCGCTCGCATACGAATCCGGCAACGAGTGGTTCACCTGCTCCCAGAAGGCGGGACGCGGCACATAGAAATCCCAGTCTCCCGACGCATTTTCCCGCCAGGGCAAGAGGTCCGAGAAGCGCATCCGGCCATCCCGGACAGCGGCGAGCAAATCTTGCAGGGCATCCTGCTCCCCCGCCGCAGAGAGCTCTGCTGCCATCGCAGAAAACAGCGCATCTGCCGTCAGCGTCATCTGCGTGTGCTCAAGGCCGCCGCCCCGCTCTGCTGCGCCGAAGTGGACCGGCGCATCAAAGCACAGCGTATAGAGGTAATACTGCATAGGCGCACCATCCCTTCCTGCATCCATCAGAAGCTCCCCTCGCAGAGCTCGTTCATCATCGTCTCGATCTGCTGCACCATCGCGTCATCTTTTGCACGGCGCAGCGTGAAGTGATTCACCCGGAAATCGCGCAGCGAGACGCGCCCGTAGCCGCGCGAACCATGGCCGCCGAGATAATCCATCTGCAGCAATGCAAGGCCGTCGCAGAGCGTCTTCATGTCAGCCTGCCATTCATCCTCGCGCTCGATGTTGTAGACCAAGCGGAAATCGAACTCCGTCCCGGCCGGGACGCGCTCGATTTGGCGCGGGTTGGCCGCCGCCGTCAAGCGGTTGATAGCATTCTCGAACTTGATCTCGCCCATGTACGTGTCGAGCTCGAGCTGCGCCATATACCGCGTCGAATCGTCCGTCATCTTCAAGTCAAAGAACTGCAGACGAGATGGCTTGCCACCCTGACCGCCCTTGGCCGCGGAGCCAAAGAGGCGGGCAATGATGTCCGCATCGTCCTCGATGGGATTCAGCACATAGCTCTCCGACAGGCTGCGGGCCAGCAGCGTGCGGATTTTCCCCTTGAGCGAACTGCCCGGAATAATGGGCTTCTTGGTCAGCGGGTCACGGATAAAGGGGCTGTCCACTGCACCAATCGGTGCAAATTCCGATGCGCCGCCGATGTGCAGGCCACTCTCCAGCCGCAGGACAGCACGCAAATCGATTTTTCCTCTCAGTGCACTCTGATGCTCTTGTTCCCTGCTCATGACTCCTGCCCTCCATGAAAACGATGGTAGGCAACGAGTGCCTCCACAAAATGCGCGAATTCCTGATACTTCCTGCGGTCACGTCCGATTGCATCGATGCGCCGAGCAAGCTCCGCCTTCTCGGCGAACTCCTTGACACTTTTCACGCGGCCCGCCTGATACGCCAGCTTGACCTTGAGGTACTTGACCGCAGCCGCCAGCTCATCCGGCAGGACATCCGTATCGATGTGCTGCATGTGCCAGACCTCAATCTGGTTTGTCACCGACGTGACGGCCGCGAGGAATTTGCGGATCTGGTTTGTCTTCAAGTCCAGGCGGTCATAGCCGCGCTTATCCTCACGGATCAGCGATTGGATGACGGATTCTGCTTCCGCTGCAATATCTGGAATCTTTCGCTTCCCTGCTTCATTCATCTTTGCTTTCTCCCCTCTCACGCAACCCGTAGACAATGAGCTCGATGGCCGTCAGGAGTTCCCGGCGGTCCTTCGGTGACTTGTACCAGCGGTACAGCGTCTGGCGCACGTCCTGATACGTTTTTTGCCGCTGCTTGCTCGCCCTGCTGCCGGGGTCCATGCGCGCGAGCACATAGGCAAAGCGCGCGAGATAGATGGCTCCCTCTTCCTGCATCAAATCCATCATGCGGTAGAGCCCGCTCTTGCCCAGCATCAGGCAGCTGCCGTCATCCATCCCTGCGTCAAAGCCAAAGTGCGACTGTAAAAACGCGAGCTTCTCGCCGCAGACGCGGTCGATGAAATCCTGCCACTTGTAGGCTTCGATGCGCGCCGCGGTCTCCGCTATGCCAAAGAGCGCAATGCCGTCCTTGCCGGGCAGATCCTTAGCCGCATCTTCGAGCCTGCCCGTCTGGCGCGCCATGTCGGCGACAGGATGGCGGCTCTTGAAAAGTCCGACGCCCGCCGAGAAGTGCAGCTTGCCGCCCGTGAAACGGGCAAAGGCATCGTGCAGGTCGACTGCCAACTCGAGAATATCATCCCAAGCACCGACGAGAAAGAGGTCATCCCCGCCCGAATAGATGATGTGGACCTGGCGCGCCTGCTGCTTCGGCGTGCCGAACAGCGAGAACTTCTTGTATTCCCGCTCGCCAATGCCGTTGACTTCGCCGCGACACAGCGCGTTGATGCCGTGCTTGAAAAAGAGCGCGAGCTGACGGGACAGCGCGGCGACGCGCGTCAGCGTCGTGTACGATGCAGGAAAGCCTGCCAGGAAAGCCGCGCCGAGGTGATCGACATCCGCGCGCAGGACGCCGAGGCGCGGGATGCCCCGCCCATCGGCCAGCCCCCGCGAAGCAAGCGCCAGGTCCTCGAAGTCCAGCACGTGGCCGCGCACATCGCGGGCCGCATAATCGCCCATCCAGAGATGCGTCGCTAGTCCCTCGCCCGTCAAGGCTTCATTCTTGACGTAGAGGCGCGAGAACGGGCGCTCTCCGCTCTGCACATCAGCCAGCGTCTCCGCCGACAGGAATACATCGCCCTGCTCGCCGGGCAGAGGTACAGACGCCTCCCCCTTCTGCGCCCCGACACATAATACAGGATGGTTCAAGACGCGCTCGCCGAACGTGTAGAGACCCGCGCAGGTCGGGCAGGCAGCGAGTTCAGGGCTGGCCGGATACGGCGCGAGCTCGACGGTCGAGGTATGGCACACCGCACATTCCCGCGCCGCATCCTGCACGCGATTACACGAGCTCATCGGGTCAAACAGCTGTTGGAGCTGCTCCGGCGAATAGCGCTGCAGCTTCTTCTTGACCAGCGCCTCATTGACGCGCTGGAAGACCGCCCGCGTCCCCTCGCCGAGGAAGTCCTTCGCCGTGCACGGCGTCCATGCCAAGGCCAGATAGAGGCGGTCGGCAAACTGCTTCATCATCCAGCTGTTGATCTTCTCTCCCATCTCGGCCAGCACCCTGCGCGCCCTCTCCGTATTCGGAAGAAGCAGGTAGAAGTGGCCGCCGCCCGTGTAGAGCAGCGAGCTTCGCGAGAGCGCAAGCTTCGCCAAGATCTCATCCACCGTATGTTCCAACAGAAGTTCCAGATACGACGAGCGGCCGCGCAAGCTCTTGAGGGCACCCTTCGATGGGATCGTGTAGATGAAGGACTGGATGCCCGATATATCGCCGGAGGCCAGCAGGTACATCGCCTCGCTGCGATATCGCTCTACGCCAGTCCCCGTCGTCGCCGCGCGGTAATCGCGCACGCCCCGCTCCTCCAGATATTGGTACATGGCCGCCGCATACGCCGCCGTCAACCGCAGATGGTCATAAAGAGAAATATCCCCTGCTTCCGCAAGGGAGGTGCTGGATGGCACATAACTCAAGACCGCTTCCAAGACGCGCAACAATTCATTGGGCGCCATGCGAAAAGGTGACTTGCGCTGGAAATTCTCCTGCAGATCGCGGTAAAGGCGCTGGTAAGCACTGACATCTGCACACACGGAATCCTTCGGCTGCGGGTATTGCACAGCCTGGTCATCGCGCAGCGGGCGCAGATAAAATGACTGCTCCGTCCGCCCTTCACCGAATACATTGAAAACACTCATGAGCGGCATCTTCGCCGAGAAACCCGGCGTGTCGTTCTCCACCTCACGGCGGTCACTGCCCGCCGCCAGATTGTCTGCCTCATAGACGAGATAGCTGATGTCATCCGCAGCGCGAAGAGCCTTGAGGTCCACGCCGTGATGATGACTGACAGCCCGCAGGACAGGTGCATCTTCCGGCGCAGCAAACGCCTCCAAGAAGCGCCGCCCCGCCGCTGAATGCGTCTCCCGCCGCGGATTCGCCCGCAAGACCAGCTTGCCAATATCATGGAGCAGCGCCGCCCGCTCCACCTGCTCACCGATATCCGCCATGCCATCATCCCTTCCCGCTTCATCAAACTGCTGAAAATGATTTCTTGAATATGAAAATTCTACGCCGTTCCTAAAAATCCTCTTTTTCACTTAGAAAATAATGACATCATCCACTTGCTTCGCATCAGCGCCCCAGCACCGCACCATCGTATGGCTGGCTAGCAAGTAAATCCGCAGAGAGTCTGTCGCTCCATCAATTAAATGCTGCGCTTCACCTATGAGACACTCATATTTCTTCTTGGTCAAGAATGCTTCAAATGCAGATCGTTGAACGCGCACCCCATACCGTTCCAAGCACTTCACCATGCGGTTACGCCGCTTATTCTCCGTGATATCGTAGATGACCAGGACAATGTAACGCCGCTCATCCTCAACGATGAATTCATTTTCCTCATACTCCATGCTATCCCTGCTTTCCGGCACGAGCTGGACTCCGACTTAAATCTCGGGGCCTTCAGTGCAGCCAAATCGGCTCATACATATCCACATTTGTTGCCATCAACGCCTGTGCGTACTGCGTGACTTGATGGGCCAGGCTATGACGGTAGGAATGGACTCCCTCTACATACTGATTCTTCGTTCGCATCTTCTTCTCATATGCGCGCAAAAAAATAGCGCGTCCCTCTCGCGTCAAGAAGATGCCAGGTTGACCATCTTCAGCCTTTTCAAAATGCTCAATCTTGATCTCATGATGATTGACCAGTGACAATGCCATCGAATCCACGATAACAGCGCGCCACTCCTCCATCAAATCGGATGCCAGCGCTGGATGATGGTTCTTCAGTGTATGCAGAAAGCCGAAATACGGATGGAGCCCTTCATTGCTCAAGGCTGTGTAGACTTCATACATGAGCAATGTATAGCCAAGGCTCAGCATCGCATTGAACGGATCGAGCGGCGGCCTCTTGCTGCGTTTGGTAAAGGCAAAGTCTTTGGGGACAAGTTCCCCAAGCGCATGAAAGTAAAGACGCGCTGCAATGCCTTCGTAGCCCATCAATTCTTCCGTATCCTGTACCTCTGGGATATGTTTGAGATTGGCAATAATCTGACGCACAGCTTCATCGACTGTACTGGAATCGGCATAGCGGTTATACCGCCGCAAAATCGTCAATTGATTGTGAATTTTCCCGGCAATGCATTTCTTTGCCAGGGACAGGTAAAACGGGCCGCCTTTCTGCAAGATCTGCTGCTCCTGACGGAATACATTGACATGGCGCGTCGACTCCAAGCGCCCAAAGAACGCGCCTCTGCGAGAAAGCCATGTCACCGGGATGCCAAGCCGCAGGAACTCCACCATCGCCCGCGAAGAAACCTGCACCGTATCGATGATGACCAGTCCATCCATCACCGCCTCGGGAATCTCCATCACCTCTTTATCGCCTTGCCCCACAATAAAGTTTCCGCCACGCTTCTTGATAAATGCGCCGTCTTCTGTGATATAGACAAAACTCATTGCAATCCCTCCCCTTCATATATTCCGTCCCCTTACGGGGAAGTTGGTTTTGATCTATGGCGACGCGCGACCACTCTGTCATCTACTTCTTAATGTTTCCGTCCCCTTACGGGGAAGTTGGTTTTGATCGGCTTCAATTACGTCACTGTTCAAAACCGTCCGTTCGTCATGTTTCCGTCCCCTTACGGGGAAGTTGGTTTTGATCAGGATAGCGACACAGACGAATATGCCCGTCAGACTTCGCGTTTCCGTTCCCTTACGGGGAAGTTGGTTTTGATCGGTTTGAGCTTTTCCGAGAATGGGAAGCAGGAAGGAGTAAAGTTTCCGTCCCCTTACGGGGAAGTTGGTTTTGATCGCGCGTTTGGCGACTATGATTTAACTACAGCACTTTACAACTTTTGAAGCATAATAAAATCGCATAGCCTCCTTTGCGATGT
>OIWT01000331.1_pt1 | contig 67870 bp, 63 predicted proteins | sample 1587701 | NCBI WGS metagenome assembly OIWT01 (sample SAMEA3888904, study PRJEB22519) | human gut metagenome | biome: human gut; feature: human-associated habitat; material: faeces | place: Denmark | collected 2009
GGCAGGGTCTTTCTATCCCTTCTTTCTACAATCTCGTCATAGGAAAAGGAGCAAAGCCCATCGGCCTTGCTCCTCGTTTTGCATATGAACTTTACTTGGCAAATTCCGTCGCACGCGTCTCGCGGATGACGTTGACTTTGATCTGTCCAGGATACTCCAGTTCCTTCTCGATGCGCTTGACGATCTCCTTGGCCAGCAGCACGGAGTCCGCATCGCTGACCTGTTCGGGCTTGACGATGATGCGCACCTCGCGGCCCGCCTGAATGGCGTAGGTCTTTTCAACGCCGTCAAAGGAGTTGGCGATCTCTTCCAGCTTCTGCAAACGCTTGATGTAGCTTTCCAGCGTCTCGCGGCGTGCGCCGGGGCGTGCGCCGGAGATGGCGTCCGCGGCAGCAACCAGCACGGCCTCGATGGTCGTGGGCTCCACGTCGCCGTGGTGGGACTTAATCGCATTGATCACTTCGGGGCTCTCGTGGTACCTCTGGGCAAGATCCGCACCGATCTGAATGTGCGTGCCCTCGACATCGTGGTCGATGGACTTGCCGATATCATGCAGCAAACCGGCGCGTTTGGCCAGCGCAACATCTGCGCCCAGCTCTGCGGCCATCACGCCCGCCAAATGGGACACCTCGATGGAGTGCTTGAGCACGTTCTGCCCGTAAGAGGTACGGAACTTCATGCGGCCGAGCAGGCGAACCAGCTCGTGATGCAGGCCGTGCACGCCGGTCTCAAAGACCGCCTGCTCGCCCGCCTCGCGCATCTGCTGGTCGACTTCCTTCTTGGCCTTTTCGACCATTTCCTCGATGCGCGCGGGATGGATGCGCCCATCGGTGATGAGCTTTTCCAGCGCAATGCGCGCCACTTCGCGGCGAATGGGATCAAAGCCGGAGAGGATGACCGCTTCAGGCGTATCATCGATAATCAGGTCGATGCCGGTTGCAGTTTCCAGCGCACGGATGTTGCGGCCCTCGCGGCCGATGATGCGGCCCTTCATTTCGTCGTTGGGAAGGTTGACCACCGACACCGTGGTTTCCGCCACATAGTCGGCAGCGCACTTCTGAATGGCCAGCGAGATGATGTTGCGGGCCTTCTTGTCCGCCCCGTCCTTGGCCTTGCTCTCGATCTCACGCACCATGACTGCCGCATCGCGATAGGCCTCGCGCTGCACGTTGTTCATGATGATCTGGCGCGCTTCCTCCGCAGTCATCTGCGCGATGCGCTCCAGTTCGGACTGCTGTTTGACCCGAAGGGCTTCGACTTCCTGCGCCCGCTGCTCCAGCTCGCGGCTGGTTTTGTTCAGGCTGTCCTCGCGGACTTCCAGGTTATCCATCTTCTTGTCAAGCATTTCCTCGCGCTGCAAAAGACGGCGCTCGGTTCGCTGGGTTTCCGCGCGGCGATCGCGCAGTTCCTTTTCGGTTTCGGTTTTCTGGCGGAGGATTTCCTCCTTTGCCTCGAGGACTTTTTCCTTTTTGACTGCTTCCGCCTTGTTCGTGGCCTCGTCCACGAGCTTCTTCATGGCGTCTTCCGTGCGTCCGATCTTGTCTTCGATTTCCTTTTTCATTCGTTTGCCGCCGAAGACATAGCCGCCGTACAAGCCGCCGGCCAATGCGACAACGATTCCCAAGATCCAGAATAACTTGTCCAACTGTTTCACCACCTAATATTTATGATAAACAGCTGTCGTCCGCAGCGCACACACTCCTCCTCCGGGCTTCAGCCTCCGGCCCCCTAATTCCTAACGCCGGAGCGCAAAGCCGCCCTGCTTCCTCGCGTTTCTCGGGAAGCATGCGCCGCGCAAGGGACTCTTCACTTTTTATCTATTCCATAAAAAATCATGTTTATCCCAATACGACAGATGTCATACATCTTTATTTTAATAGCGAACTGACCATCTGTCAAGAACCGTGCCGCCTATTATGAAACTTTTGTAAAAATTTTTTTTACGATCCGATTTCCGTTTTTTCGTCAAAAGGGGCGCGGAACTTTCGTTCTGCGCCCCTTTTTCCCTTATTTCGCGTAGTAATTGATCAGGCAGCCCGCCAGAATGATGTCTCTCTCGTCCGCCGTCAGCTTCGGCAGCGACAAGGTAAGTTCCCTGCGGGAGCCGCCGGAGATCAGCTCCGCCGGAATCTCGTCGGTCTTTCCATCCAACAGCGCCTTGCGGATGCCGCGGACCACCACGACGTCTCCGGCCTGAATGCCGGAATTCTTCGCGTCGTCCAGTATGAACGGCAGCATGCCCCAGTTGACGACATTGCTGCGGTATCTCTTGGTCGCGTATTCCGCGGCAATGTTGGCGCAGCCGCCCAGCACGCGCTGGCAGGACGCCGCCTGCTCACGCGCCGATCCGTCGCCCGGCTTGAGTGCGAACACCGCCGAGCCGATGCCGGTGTCCTTTTCGCCGCATCCGGCCTCTTTCAGCAGCGCTTTCGCTTCATCGCTCAGCTTGCCTGCGCGGCGGCCGGCTTCCAATGCCTGCACCGCCTTGGCACGCGGCACATACTGCGGATCCTTGCGCGACAGTGCAAACTCAGAAAGCTTGAGCGGGTTGGAGCGATAGGACGAGGTTTCGCCCGAGGGAATCAGCTCGTCGGTCGTGGTCACGGGGTCGTAGATGGCGGAGGCCACCTTCAGCACCAGGTTCTCCGGCAGCGCAATCTGCTCCGGCCAATCGGCGATATTCGGGCCGAACACCAACTCCGCGTCCGGCTGCGCCTTGCCCCAGCCGTCGTAGACACGGTTATCATAGATCGTGGGATCATAGTGATAAGTATAGTGCTTTTCCTCCGGCAGGTCGATCTCGGTAGCGGCGGTGAGCCGTCCGCCGTTGATCGCCGTGGCAGCAATGGAGCGCGCATCCATCAGCGCGACATAGGCCATCTGTCCGTTGACGGGCTTGGCGCCCTCGCGGTTGGGGAAGTTTCGCGTGGCGTGGCGGATGGACAGGCCGCCGTTGGCAGGCACGTCGCCCGCACCGAAGCACGGCCCGCAGAACGCGGAGCGCAGCACCACGCCCGCCTCCATCAGATCCGCCGCCGCGCCGTTCTTCATCAACTCAATGAACTGCGGCTGGGAGGCGGGATAAAGGCTCATCGTGAACGCGCCGGAGCCGATGCTCTTACCGCGCATAATGTCGGTCACGGTCATGATATTTTCAAACGTGCCGCCGGAACAGCCCGCGATCACGCCCTGCTCGACGTAGACCTCGCCATCCTTCACCTTATCGCAGAGATTCGGCATGGGATATTTCGCGTCCATCATCTTACGCGCTTCCGCCTCGGCCTTTTCGAGCAGTTCCTTGGCGTGTTTGCGGAACTCGCGGATCGGGTAGGCGTTGGAGGGATGGAAGGGCAGCGCGATCATCGGCTCGACAGTGGAAAGATCGACCTCCACCAGCCCGTCGTACACCGCGCCCTCCTGCGGGTGCAGCGGCGCATATTCCTCCGGGCGCAGATGGGTTTCATACCAGCCCTTCACCTGCTCGTCGGTCTCCCAGATCGAGGAAAGGCAGGTGGTTTCGGTCGTCATGACGTCGATGCCGTTGCGGTATTCGACGGTGAGGTTGGCAATGCCTTCGCCAACGAATTCCATGACTTTGTTCTTGACAAAGCCGCAGGCGAACACCTCTTTGATGATGGCCAGCGCCACATCCTGCGGGCCGACGCCCTGCTGCGGCTTGCCGGTCAGGTGGATCGCCACCACATCGGGATAGGCGATATCATAGGTCTTTTCGCACAGCTGTTTGACCAGTTCGGGGCCGCCCTCGCCCACGCCCATGGTGCCCAGCGCGCCGTAGCGCGTATGCGAATCGGAGCCGAGCAGCATCTTACCGCAGCCTGCCATGCGCTCGCGCATATACTGGTGGATGACGGCCTGGTGCGCCGGCACATAGATGCCGCCGTATTTTTTCGCTGCCGACAGGCCGAAGAGATGGTCGTCCTCATTGATGGTGCCGCCTACCGCGCACAGGGAGTTATGACAGTTGGTCAGCACATAGGGCAGCGGGAAGCGCTTCATGCCTGAGGCGCGCGCCGTCTGAATGATGCCGACATAGGTGATGTCATGCGAGGCCATCGCATCAAAACGGATCTTGAGATTCTCCTCGCTGCCGGAGGTATTGTGTGCAGTCAGGATGGCGTGCGCCATGGTGCCGCTGCGCAGCGCAACGTCCTGCACAGGCGCAAAGGCGCCGTTTTTATATTGATAGCGACCGGGATGAAGTGTAACCATTATTTCCCTTCCCCCTTGATTTTTCTGCTCCCATGATACCCTATTTTTCCCCTGCGCGTCAACCAATAAATGAAAGAGATTGTTCCGCATCCTGCAAAAAGCTTCACTGTACTTTTCCCGGAACGCGCGGTATAATGAAATCAGATCTCTTTTATGCAAGGAGGAATACCGATGATCCGCGTTACCGTATGGAACGAATTCCGCCACGAACAGGAAATGCCGGAAGTCAAAGCCATTTATCCCAACGGCATCCACGCCGCCATTGCGGAATTTCTGAGCAAGAACGAGGACATGACCGTCCGCACCGCCACGCTGGACGAGCCGGAGCACGGCCTGACCGACGAGGTGCTGAACAACACCGACGTGCTGCTCTGGTGGGGCCATGCGCATCACAACGAAGTTTCCGACGAAGTGGTCCGCAAGGTTTGCCAGCGCGTAAACGACGGCATGGGCTTCATCGCACTGCACTCGGCGCACGCCTCCAAGCCCTTCTCCCGCCTGCTCGGCACGCGCACGGATATGCTGCGCTGGCGCGAGGACGGCGATATGCAGCGCCTGTGGGTCACCAGCCCCGGCCACCCCATCGTCAAGGGTTTGGGCGACTACTTTGAAGTGCCGCACGACGAGACCTACGGCGAGCAGTTCTTCATCCCGCAGCCCGACAACCTGGTGTTCATCTCTTGGCATCCGGGCGGAGAGGTGTTCCGTTCCGGCTGCTGCTTCGTGCGCGGCGGACGCATCTTCTACTTCCAGCCCGGCCACGAAACCTTCCCGGTCTATTATCAGCCCGAAATCCAGACCGTCATCACCAATGCGGTTCGCTGGGCCGCGCCCACCTATCCCATTGTGCAGACCAAGGATTATTCCACCGGCTGGCAGCCCTCTGTCGAGCCCATCCACACCTACGAAAACAAGAAGTAAGTCTTTTTCAAAACAACGCCCCGCTTTTCAAAAGAAAAGCGGGGCGTTGTTTTTGAGAAAAATCTTTTGACACGTCTGTGCTCCGCCCGGTGGGCGGGGGGCCTTTGGCGGCTCCCCTCGCTCCGCACCATCACGCCTATGGCGCGCTGGTGTTCCGCCCGGCTTATTGGCTTTGCCAAACGCTCGGGCTCCAGGTTCGCTTCGCTCACCCTTCGGCGGGCACGCTCCTGTCCCCACGTTAGGGACAGCGGCAGACGGACAGGCTGTCCTGCGGTTTTACCGGCGCGTCATGTTTCAACGGTGCTTGGCGCGGTACTGTTCCGCCAATTCGTCGGACGAAATGCCGAAGCAGATCATCAGGTCGTTGAAATACATCATCACGTCGCACATCTCTCCCACAAAATACCTGCGCACCTCCGGCTCCTCCAGCCCCTGCTTTCTGATGACGTCTCCGACCTCCCCGGCCTCGTCCATCATCCACAGCAGCAAATGCACCCCATTCTCCGGGCAGAGTTTTTCCCATTTTTCGCCGCAATTTCCGCGAAGCTTCCTAAATCGCCTGCATTTCCTCAAAACCCATGTAGATTCCCCCCAATCCGCCTTTTTGATTTATTTTGTTATTGCATTCTTTTCTCTCGCAACCCTGCGATACAAAAAGCGGAAGAAACCCATTTTAATCGGGTTTCTTCCGCTTTCGCTACGACTTTTACGGCTCGTCGTCGTAGTTGTCCGTATCCAGGCTGAGCTGCTCGTCCTCTTCCTCATCGCCGGCCACTTCGACCTCGACAGGCTCCGCATCCTCTGTCTTGGGCGCAAGGAGCTTTTCGCGGATCATGGCCTCCAATTCGTCGCAAAGGTCGGGATGATCGATCAGGTACTGGCGGGCATTCTCGCGGCCCTGGCCGATGCGTGCATCACCATAGTTGAACCAAGCGCCGGACTTCTGGATCAGGTCGTTTTCGACCGCCAGATCGAGCACGGAGCCCTCGTGCGAGATGCCCTTGCCGTAGAGAATATCGAACTCGCAGGTCTTGAAGGGCGGCGCAACCTTGTTTTTGACCACCTTGATCTTGGTGCGGTTGCCCACGACCACGTTGCCCGCCTTGAGCTGCTCGCCGCGGCGGATATCCAGACGGATGGTGGCATAGAACTTCAGCGCCTTGCCGCCGGTGGTGGTTTCGGGGTTGCCGAACATCACGCCGACCTTTTCGCGCAGCTGGTTGATGAACAGGCAGATGCAGTTGCTCTTGGCGATGAGGCCGTTGAGCTTGCGCAGCGCCTGGGACATCAAGCGCGCCTGCAGGCCGACGTGGCTCTCGCCCATGTCACCGTCGATTTCAGCCTTGGGCACCAGCGCCGCGACCGAGTCGATGATGATGATATCCACCGCGCCGGAGCGCACCAGTGCGTCACAGATTTCCAACGCCTGCTCGCCGGTGTCGGGCTGAGAGACATAGAGCTCGTCGATATCCACGCCCAGCGCCTTGGCATAGACGGGATCCAGCGCGTGCTCCGCGTCGATGAAGGCCGCCGTGCCGCCCATCTTCTGCGCCTGCGCGACCATGTGCAACGCCACGGTGGTCTTACCGGAGGATTCCGGCCCGTAGATCTCGATGATGCGTCCGCGCGGCACGCCGCCGACACCCAGCGCAATATCCAGCTCCAGGCAGCCGGAGGGAATGGTCTGCACATTCATGGCGGTCTTTTCGCCCAGCTTCATGATCGCGCCCTTGCCGAACTGCTTTTCAATCGCCCCCAAGGTATTGGAGAGCGCTTTTTTTCTTTCTTCTTCGTCGGTGATCTTGCCGACCTGCGGGTTCTTGGAAGTCGTCTTTGCCATGGTTTTTCTCCCCCTCTTTCCGTTGTGTTATTCGATTTCTTCGATTAGCATTTCCAGCGCGCGCACCGCGGCCTGGCGGCGCACCTGCGTCCGGTCGCCGGAAAAGACGTGTCTTTCCACGCGCTCGCCCGTTTTGTCTGCAATGCCCAGATAGACCAGCCCCACGGGCATCTCGACCGTGCCGCCACCCGGCCCGGCAATTCCCGTGACTGACAGCGCATAGTCGCTGCCCGTATACGCGCGCATCCCGCGCGCCATTTCGCCTGCGCACTGCGCGCTGACGGCGGTATGCTTACCCAGCGTTTCCGCCGATACGCCCAGCGTGCGCATCTTTGCCTCGTTCGTATAGCAGACGCAGCCTTCCAGCAGCGCCTCGCTCACGCCCGGCCAATCCACCAGTGCCGAGGCGATCATCCCGCCGGTGCAGGACTCCGCCAGCGACACGGTGATCTTTCGCTCCAGCAGGAGCTCCACCGCTTTGCGGGAAATTTCCGCCAGCTCCATCCGCTTTTCTCCTTTTGTTTTAGTCCTTCAGTATCTGGCGGTTTTTGACGATATAATCCGCGCCCGACCAAACGGTCATCACCACTGCCGCCGCCAGCACGATTTTATCCATCGGGATACCGATATAGACAAACGGGAAATTGTTCAGCAGCAACAGCACGATGGCAATGATTTGCAGCGTGGTCTTGATCTTGCCCAGCATGCCCGCCGCCAGCATCATGCCGCGGTCGGAGGCGATGAGCCGGAAGCCGCTGATGATGAACTCGCGCGCCAGAATGATGATGCAGCTCACGCCGGTCATTCTGCCGTCGCCCACCAGCAGCACAAAGGCAGACATCACCAGGAGTTTATCCGCGATGGGATCCATGAACTTGCCAAAGTTCGTCACCTCGTTGCGGCTGCGGGCAAGATAACCGTCCACCCAATCCGTCATCGAGGCCAGTACGAACACCGCCGCAGGAATTGCCCCGCTCCACAGACCGCCCCAGAGATGGTAACAGACGATGAACACCGGGATCAGGCAGATGCGCGCGATGGTGACTTTGCTTGCAATGGTCAGTTTCATACCGGTACCCCCGTCACGTCATAGTCCTGTGCGTCGGTGATGCGCACGCGGACGAATTGTCCGGGCTCCAATCCGTCGGCCAGTTTGATATAAACCTTTCCGTCGGTTTCCGGCGCTTCCCACTGGCTTCGGCCGTAATACAGGCCGTTTTCCTCCTGCCCTTCGACGAGCACCTCACATTCGGAACCCACGCGGCTTTCGTTGAAGGCGCGGGAAATCTTTTTCTGCTCGCGCATGATCTTGCCCTCGCGGGACCGGCGCACGCGCAGGGGCACCTGATCCTCGCGCGCCGCCGCGGGCGTGCCCTCTTCCTCGGAATAGGCGAACGCGCCCAGCCGGTCGAACGGGTAGGTCTTGATGAACTCAAGCAGCTCCGCAAACTCCTCCTCCGTCTCGCCGGGGAAGCCCGCAATCAGCGTCGTGCGCAGCGCAAAACCGCCCAGCTTCCGAATTCTTCCGTATAGATCGCGAATGGCCTTGCCGTCGGTTCTTCTGTGCATCTCGCGCAGCACCTTGTCGTTGATGTGCTGAAGCGGAATATCCAGATACGGGCAGACCTTGGGGTTTTCCTTCATCACGCGCAGCAGCTCGTCGTCGATGCGCTCCGGGTAGCAGTACAGCGCGCGTACCCAGTGCACGCCCTCCACCGCCGCCACGCGCTCGAGCAGCTCTGCCAGCATCGGCTTGTGATAGAGATCCACGCCGTAATAGGAGGTGTCCTGCGCAATGAGCACAATCTCCTTCACACCCTGCGCCGCAAGGTCCTTGACCTCACGCTCGATGTTTTCCATGCTGCGGGAAATATAGTTCCCGCGGATGGCCGGGATAGCACAGAACGCACAGCGGTTGTTGCAGCCCTCCGCGATCTTGACGTAGGCGGTGTAGCCCGGCGTCGTCAGCACGCGATGAACGTCCTCCAAATAATGGAATCCCTCGTCCGCATCCACGATGCGCTCGCCCGCCATGCACTTGCGCACGACCTGCGCGATTTTTTCCACCTCGCCAATGCCGAGGAACGCATCCACCTCCGGCATCTCCGCCGGAAGCTCCTTGGCGTAGCGCTTGGACAGGCAGCCCGTCACGATCAGCGCCTTCAGGTGATCCTGTTTGTATTCCGCCATTTCCAGAATCGTGTCAATGGATTCCTGCTTAGCCGCTTCGATAAAGCCGCAGGTATTGACAATGATGGCGTCGGCCTTGGCCGGATCGGTTTCCAGCTCGAAACCATCCGAAAGCAGCACGCCCAGCATCAGCTCCGCGTCCACGCGGTTCTTCGCGCAGCCGAGGGAAACCATTCCGATCTTAATTCCCACTCTTCATTACTCCTCGTCTATGGGCGGCGCGTCGGTTTCGACCCCCGCCATTTCGTAAAACTGTTCCCGCGTAATCAGCGTCTGCCGCGGCTTGGAGCCTTCAAAGCCGGATATGCAGCCCCTCTGCTCCATCTGGTCCAATATGCGCCCCGCGCGCGCATAGCCCACGCGGTATTTTCTCTGGATCATCGAGGCGGAAATCTGCCCCGCGTCCACGGCAAGCTCAATGCAGTCCATCAGCAGCGGGTCGGAATCCTCGTCGGGCTTATCCTCGTCCTTCTGCTTCTTTTCGGCCGCGTCCACGCGCTCCAGCGCCTCGATCACGCCCTCGTCGTATTTTGCGCTGCCGCCGTCCTTGACAAAGGACACCAGATCCGTCACTTCATCATCGCTGATGAACGCGCCCTGCACGCGGATGGCCTTGCTCGCGCCGCTGGGGTCAAAGAGCATATCGCCCCGGCCAAGCAGCTTTTCCGCGCCGCCGATGCCCAGGATCGTGCGGCTGTCCACCTGCGAGGCCACCGCAAAGGCGATGCGCGAGGGGACGTTGGCCTTGATCAGACCCGTGATGACGTCTACCGACGGGCGCTGCGTGGCGATGACCAGGTGAATGCCCGCCGCGCGCGCCAGCTGCGTCAGGCGGCAGATCTTGGTTTCCACATCGTTCTGCGCCACCATCATAAGGTCCGCCAACTCGTCAATGATCACGACGATCTGCGGCATCGGCTCTTCGCCCTTTTTAACCGCTGCCTTGTTATAGCCCTTCAGATCGCGCACGGAATAGGCTTCAAACTTTTTGTATCGGTCGGTCATTTCCTGCACCGCCCAACCCAGCGCGCCCGCCGCCTTCTTGGGGTCGGAAACCACAGGGATGAGCAGATGCGGAATGCCGTTGTAAACGCTCAACTCGACCACCTTGGGATCGATCAGGATGAGCTTGACCTCTTCAGGGGTGGCTTTATAGAGGATCGAGGCGATGATGGAGTTAATGCACACCGATTTGCCCGATCCCGTTGCGCCGGCGATGAGCAGGTGCGGCATGCGCGCCAGATCCGCCACAACGGGCGTGCCGGCAATGTCCTTGCCCAGCGCCACCGCCAGCTTGGACGAATGTTCCCGAAATTCTTTGCTCTCCAGCACCTCGCGCAGCGTCACCGTCGCAATGGCGGAGTTCGCGATTTCAATGCCCACGGCGGATTTTCCCGGCACAGGGGCTTCGATGCGCACGCCGCCCGCTGCCGCCATGTTCAGCGCAATATCATCCGCAAGCCCCGTGATGCGCGATACCTTCACGCCGCGCGCAGGCTGCAATTCATATCGGGTGATGGCCGGGCCGCGCGCCACATTGATCACCTTGGCCTCGATGCCGAAAGAGCTTAAGGTTTCTTCCAGCAATTCCACATTGCGCTGCTGTTCTTCCTCTTGCGCATGGTCGCGCACGGGATCAGGCGCTTTGGCCTGTTCCAGCAGCGTCAGCGGCGGGAAACGATAGGGCGGAATCACCTCCGGGTCGATCACCGGCGTGGAATCCTCGCCGTATTGATATTCCACCTCGCTGGCCGGAGAAAGCTCGCCCGGTTTATCCGATGCAGGCTTTTCTTTCGCATCGGCCGTTTGAACCGGATTCATCTGCGGAGGCTCCTCCGCTTCCGGCTCATCGTCAAAATCGCTGATTGAAGGATTAGAAGCGTGCTGCCGCTCGATGGGCTGGAATTTGACCGGCTGTACATTTCTTTCCGGCTCCGTTCTATGCTGCGGCTCAACCGCCTCCACCGCCACGGGCTTGATCTCCGGCACGATTTCCAGCGGGACATATTCCTTTTCTTCCTGCGGCTGCACCGGACGAACAGGCGCCTGAATCACTTCGTCCGCATCAAAGCCCGCATTCGGATCGTTGTGATCGATTTCAATGCCGTCCTCCGGCTCTTCCTCCGCCGCAGGCCTGCGCACAATCTCAAAGCGCGGCAGCGTCCGGCGCGGGGATTCATAAATCTCGCCCTCTTCGGGCAGCTCGTCCTCCCTTTCGCCATGCGTCAGGGGATTGAACTGCGTCTCGTCCCGCTCCGGGTGCGCCGGGCCGGTCACGTGCTCGTTGCGCAGGGGTTTGCGCTCGTCGCGCACAGGCATATTGCCCGCCGCATCCAGATCCATGCGGGTCTGCGCCTGCTCTTCGCGGCGCTGCTGCCGCTGCGCGCGCATCTCCTGCGACCGCTCATGCGCATCCCGCGCGCTTTCCGCCACGCGGCGGCCGGTGTTAACCGCAGCGGTGTTGACCTTCTGCGCCGCCTGCCGCATTGACAGCTTGCCCAGCACGAAGATGCAGCCCACAATCAGCGCAATGGTCAGAATCCAGCAGCCCACGCTGCCCAGCAATGCGCGCAGCGGGAAGGTGAGCAGTCCGCCCAGCGCGCCGGAGGAAACGTGCTCCGCCTGCCCGAAGGCGTAAGAGCCGGTCACATAATCCCAATAGCCGATGGTCTCCTTGGTTTCAAACAACTGCTGCTGAATCTTCGCGTCGAAAAACATATGGTTGACCACGAAGAGCATCAGCACCGTAATGCCCGTCAGGGCGAGCTTTCCTCCCTGAAGACGGAACTTTCCCGCTGTCAGCACAATCCAGCCGATCCCGGCCATCAGCACCGGCACCAGATACGCCCCCAGCCCGAACAGGCCGAAGAACACGTCCGCCAGGCCCTTGCCCAGCCAGCCCGCACCGCCGATTACCACCGCAGCAAAGGAGAATACGCCCAGCACGATCAGGGCAAAGCCAATCGCTTCCTGCACGGTCGATTGCTTTTTGTTTCTTTTGCGACTCCTGCCGGAGGTTTTGCGTCCCGCGGACGACGAGGATCTGCTCCCCGTTTTCTTTCGCTCCGTCGCCATGTTTTCTCCTTCACTCCTTCCTGCTGTCTCTTCTTGCATGAACCTTATTAAATTCTCTATGCAGAGTGCAAACTCCTTTATTTTCTGCCTTCTTCGCGCTAAACGCCGCCGAAATCGGTCAATTCCTCATCAACCTTCACCTGTGCAAGGCGCGGCAGCGCCTCCAGCGAGGTCAGCGCAAAGTGCTGCAAAAACTTTTCCGTCGTGCCGTAGAGAATCGGCCTGCCGATGCTTTCCTTGCGGCCGACTTCGGCAATGAGCCCATGATGCAGCAGCGTCGCCACCGCACGGTCGCACTGCACGCCGCGAATCTGCTCGATCTCCATGCGCGTCACCGGCTGACGATAGGCCACTACCGCCAGCGTTTCCAGCGCGGCCTGCGTCAGCGTCTGCTTGCGCACGGGCTGAAGCACCTTTTCGATCAAGTCCATGTATTGCGGGCGGGTGCACAGCTGCAGGCTGTCGTCAAAGCGCATCAGCCGCACGCCGCGGTCCTCGTCGTACCGCAAGGCAAGCCCCTGCAGCACCGGCTCGAATTCCTGCGCCGTAACGCCCAGCATCTCGATCAGGGCCTGAACGGCGACCGGCTCGCCCGATGCAAACAGCACCGCCTCAACCGCCGAAATCTGTTCCGTCAGCGTCATCTGCCGCCGTCTCCTTTCCCCGCTCGATCATGATCGGCGCGTAAATATCCTCCTGCTGCAAGGTGATGCGGTTGGCCTTGAGCAGTTCCAGCATAGCCAGGAAAATCGTGATGATCTCCGAGCGCGTCGCGTCCGCGGGAAACAGCTCGTCAAAGCGCACGCGCCGCTGCACGATCACTCGCCGCTGGATGCGCAGCATGCACTCCCCGATGGTGAAGGTGTCGCGCTCGATCTGCCGCATAGGGCTGACCGCCGCATCGCTGCGCTCCGCGCGCAGCAGCACGTTCAAAAAAGCCGCCTGCAGGCTCTCCAGCGACATCTGAGAAAGCTCGATTCGCGCCTCCGTCACCATTTCCAGCGGCAGGCGTGTCACCATCTCCTGCGCCTCCGCCTCATAGATGCGCAGGGTCTTGCCCGCCTCTTTGATGCGCTTGTATTCTTCCAGGCGGCGCATCAGCACCTCCTGGGGATCTTCCTCGTCCTCCGTCTTGGGCGGCTTGGGCAGCAGCGCGCGGGACTTGATCTCCAGCAGCGTCGCCGCCATCTGCAAAAACTCGCTGGCCGCGTCCATATCCAGCCCCGAAAGGTCCTCGATGGACTGCAAATATTGTTCTGTGATCTCTGATACGAAGATGTCGCGGATATTGACCTTCGCCCGGCTGATCAGATGCAGCAGCAGATCCAGCGGGCCTTCAAAATCCTTCAGCTGTACAACATATGCCATCTTTACGCCCTCCGTCAGCCGAACAGGCGCGCAAACAGCGCTATCGACAGCCCGCGCATGAGGAACAGATAACTGTCCAAAACCCCCAGCAGCGACAGCAACAGCACGAGGATCAACCCGTATTTTTGCATAAAATCCAGCACCTTACCGACCCTCAGGCCCAGCAGCGCGCGCAGCACGGCAAACCCGTCTAGCGGCGGCACGGGCAGCAGATTCAAAAAGCAAAGCGTCAGGTTCACTGACACGCCATAGAGCAGAAACTGCATCCAGACGCCCTGCGGCAGCAGAATCGTGACGACATAGCAGAGCATCGCCAGCAGGAAATTGGACAGCGGTCCAGCGGCTGAAACAGCGGCCTCACCCCACCGTCTTCCCTTGAGATTTCCCGGCTGAATGTGCACCGGCCTCGCCCAGCCCCACCCCAACAGGAGGAACAGCAGCATGCCGATCCAGTCGATGTGAGCAGAGGGATTCAGCGTCAAGCGGCCTTCTACCCGGGGCGTGGAATCGCCCAGCAGCACTGCAACCGCCGCATGGCAGTATTCGTGCAGCGTAAAGCCGATCACCAGCGCCGGCAGCGTATACAGTATGCCCAGCAGCCAGCCCTGAAAATCGCTCAGAAGATTCGGCACCGCATCGTCCCCTCCCCAAATAGACAGACTCCTCAACTATAAGATTATACCAAAAAAGCGCCTCTCTGACAAGACGATATGCGGACAGATGTGATGCAGTTTATCAGACAAATGGAACTACAGGGGATCTTGTAAACGATGAATATATTATTTGCATTGCATTTGTGTATAATAAACAAAGGGAGCGATCGTCTCCCATACAAATTGAACAAGAGGTAATGATATGAAGAAAATCCTGAGTCTATTGATGCTGGCCGTGCTGTCGCTTGCGCTGCTGACCGCCTGCACCGACGGCCCGCTGGTGGTGACCGCCACGCCCGAGCCCACCCCCGAACCTACGCCCGAGCCCACCCCGGAGATGATTTTCCAAGAAAACGTCTACTGGCCGGAAGAGGGATTGGCCGCGCTGCTGCCGCACTTTCAGCCGCAGCTGGAAACGCTGTCCACGCGCGGAGAGGAACTGTTCTTCGCCTCCTTCACCGAGGCGGACACCAAAGTCATCGATGACTACCGTCAGGCGCTCAAAGACGCCGGTTTTACCGACATCACTGAGGAGAGCGAGATGATCTTCGCCGCCGCGCTCGAGGGCACCGAGGGCCTGCTGAAGGTCCAGGTTTTCTATGACGGCGGCGCAGGCACCATTCAGATCAGCGACACCCGCGAATAATTCCCCTGTATGCAAAAAAGGAACGCCCTAGGCGTTCCTTTTTTTAGGCTTTTCTGCGGAGCGTGCGGACCAAGTGGGCAGTCCCTCCGTCTCGGCGCAGCCGAGACACCTCCCCTTACACAAAGGGCGGCGTAGGAGCTTGTTACTCCTCCAGCATCACCATCATCAGGAGCAGCAGCAGCGTCTCCTGCGCGCCGTCAGCTTCCTCGTCCCGCCCCAGCAGGAGCAAGAGCAGCAACAATACCTGCCGTAGTTCCCGCCTCGACAATTCCTCCATGACCACCACCCCTCCCCTTTCGCATACTGTCATTGTACGCGCGCAGGAGGGGTTTTGTCACAGTGCGCGCAGCCTGCCGTCGCGCATCTCCGCGCGCCGTGCGCACTGCGCCGCCACGCCGTCGTCATGCGTGATCAGCACCACCGTTGTGCCGCTTTCGTTGAGCTGCGCCATGCAGCGCATCACGTCCCGCCCCGATATGCTGTCCAGATTGCCCGTCGGTTCGTCCGCCAGCAGCAGCGGCGGATGCGTCACCAGCGCCCGCGCAATGGCCGTGCGCTGCTGCTGGCCGCCGCTCATCTCCCCCGGCAGATGTTCCCGCCGGTGATACAATCCCACGCGGTCCAGCGCCTGCCGCGCCCGCTCCCGGCGCTCCGGCAGCGGCACGCCCCAATAGACCAGCGGCAGCGCAACGTTTTCCTCTGCCGTCATGCGCGGCAGCAGATTGAAGTTCTGGAACACGAAGCCGATTTTGCGGCTGCGCACGCCCGCCAACCCGTCTCGATCCAACCGCGTCACATCCTGCCCGTCCAGCGCATAATATCCGTCCGTCGCTCGATCCAAACAGCCCAGCAGGTTCATCAGCGTGGATTTTCCGCTGCCCGACGGCCCCACGATAGCCAGAAACTCTCCGTCCGCAACCTCCATTGACACGCCGCGCACCGCTTCCACCGCGCACGCGCCGCCGTAGACCTTCCGCAGGTCCTTCGTCACGATCATCCGCCTCACCTCGCGGGTTATTTTCCCCGTTTGACATATGCGGAATACAAAAAGGGAGCCGTTTTCGGCTCCCTTTTTCAAATCGCGCCGCTTTCCAGTTTTTCCAGATAGGTGCGCAGGATATCCTCCATCTGCGTATAACTTTCCGCGGTGTTGAACTTCACGCGCACCTGCGCGCTGCCCCGCAGCCCCTTGAGATACCAGGCCATGTGCTTGCGCATCTCCCGCAAGCCGATGTATTCGCCCTTGTGCGCCATCAGCAGCCGGGCGTGCTCCAGTGCGACGTCCACGCGCTCCCTGGGCGCAACCGCTTCCGGCGGCAGCCCCTGCTTGTTTCTCGCCCAATCCCGGAAGATCCACGGGTTACCCATCGCCCCCCGGCCGATCATCACGGCGTGACAACCGGTTTCCCGCAGCATCCGCTGCGCATCCTCCACGCTCTCGATATCGCCGTTGCCCACCACCGGAATGTCCAATGCTGCGGCCAGCTCGCCGATTGCGTCCCAGTGCGCATGACCGGCGTACATTTCCTGCCGAGTGCGCGCGTGCAGCGTCACGGCGGAAACGCCGCAGTCCTGCGCCATTTTTCCCGCTTCCAGCGTACAAATCGAGTGCTCGTCCCAGCCCATGCGCATCTTGACGGTCACAGGCAGACTGGACGCCTTGACCACGGCACGCAGCACTTTTTCCGCATTCTTCAAGTCCTTGAGCATCGCGCTGCCGTCCCCGCCGGAGACGATCTTGGGCGCAGGACAGCCCATGTTGATGTCCAGCGCAAAAAAGCGGCTTTCGCAAAGCCGCTCCGCCGCGCGCGCCATGAAATCCGCGTCCGACCCGAAGATTTGCAGCGCGCAGTGTTCGCCGGGGTTGGTCTGGCGCAATTGGATCACATCCAGCCGCTCCTTCGGCGTGAGCAGATAGCCCTTGGCCGAAACCATCTCCGTCACGGTCGCCTCCGCACCGAAGCGTGCGCACAGTCCCCGGTAGACGTAATCCGTCACCCCCGCCATCGGCGCCAAGATCAGGCTGTTTTTCTCGATCACCGTCATGCGGCCGCTCCCTCCTGCGCCGTGCTTGCCGCATCGGCCGCTTCGGGCACATCGCCTGTCCGAACCACCGACACGATGATCCAGCCGCTGTCCCGCTTTTCAAGCTTCAGGTCGTAAACGCCGCCCCGCCACTCCGGCGGACGAATCTTGTTGGGATCCTTGAGCTGCTCCGGGGTCTGCTTGTCGATGGGCAGCTCGCCGTCGATGGTGGCGGTTTCCGTCACCGTCGCGGTGGCGGTGTCCTCCCACGGCAGGGTGTGCAGCTTTTCAATGTCCACCTGTGCGTCAAAGCTGTTGATAGTGAAGTCCTTGTAGGTTCTATCGTTCAGCGTTTCGTCGCCCGCCAGATACTCCTCTGTAAAGAATTTGGGCAGCTCCGCCGCGTCGTTATAGCCGAGCACCACGCCGGTATGCATCTTCATCCCGTCCGTGACCAGCACCGATATGTTGGCATAGTTCATGCCGAAGGTAAATGCGCCCGTGCAGAGCATCGCCACGACCACCACGATCAGCGTCCACTTCAGCAGGCACAATAAAAAGCGCAGCACATATTCCATAAGCATCCTCAATTCGGTCGATCTTAAGTCTCATCCTCTTTCATTTTACACCATTGCGCCCGGAAAGTAAATCCGAACGCCCGAAGCGGATGAGCCGGATGCCTATTTAACGCCCTTACGCCTTTTTCCGTTCCCCGGCGATCAGGCTGCGCAGCGCGTCCAGCGCGTCGCCCAGACCGCCCACCGCGCCGATCAGCCCGCAGTCCACCGCTGCCCAACCGTCCAGGATCGTGCCCACGTCGTTGGCCATGTCGTCCCGCGCTTGCAGCATCTCATGGAAGCGCTTTTCCTTCATGCCGGAATGATCGCAGACAAACCGCACCACCCGCGCCTGCATCTCCTTGAGATAATCCACCGACTGCGGCGCGTTGATGACCATGCCGGAGATGCGCACCGGGTGCAGCGTCATGGTGGCCGAGGGCACGATGAAGGATTTTCTCGTGCATACCGCCAGCGGCACGCCGATGGAGTGCCCGCCGCCGATCACCAGCGATACCGAGGGCTTGCGCATCCCCGCCACCATCTCCGCAATGGCCAGCCCTGCCTCCACATCCCCACCCACGGTGTTCAGGAGCAGCAGCAGCCCCTGCACCTTGTCGTTCTGCTCGATATCCACCAGCATCGGCAGGATATGCTCATATTTGGTCGTTTTGCTCGAGTCCGAAAGCGCCATGTGCCCCTCGATCTGCCCGATGATGGGCAGGCAGGCGATGGGGCGGGGCTGTCCGTCCGGCATCCCCATTTTTTCAAGGCCGTCCAGATCGGTCTGACTGTTCTTATCGTTTTGCGCCATAAAAAAACACCTCCGCGGGATAGATTGCCCGTTTTCGGCCTTTTTAACGCAAAGAAGCATCCCCAAAGCGGGGATGCTTCTTTCAAACCCTAATCAATCGTCAAACGCCGCAAAGGACAAAGGCGTATCCAGTTTGCCGACAACGGCGGTGCAATAGGGCGCGGTGAAAATGCTCCGGGCAACAGCGTTGACCTCGTCCAGCGTCACCTTGTTCAGGCGCTCCATGATTTCCTCATAGGAGCGGGTTTTGTTGTACAGCAGCATCACGTTGCCGTTGCCGCGCATCCGCGAGGTGCTGCTCTCCTGCCCCATGACAAAGGAAATCTTGCAGGACTCGCGCGCCTTTTCAAACTCGTCGGGCGTCACGCCGTCGCGCACGAGCTTTTTGACCTCCTGCCCCATCAGATCGACCACCTGCTGAGCGGTCTCCGGCGAGGTTCCGGCATACAGCTCCATGCCGCCCACGCCCGAATAGACGTTGACATAGCTGTAAACCGAATAAGCCAGCCCATTCTTTTCGCGGATGCTCTGGAACAGGCGGGAACTCATCGCGCCGCCGAAGAGCGTGGAGAGGATGAGCTGCGCATAGCTCTCGGGCGAATTGCCCTTAAAGGCGGGGTAGCCCACGCAGATCTGTGCCTGTTCGGTATCCTTCTCCCGCACCAGATGATTGCGCAGGGCGGGCGCTTCCGGCATTTCGGGCACTTCCGGCCCGACGGAATCCCATGCGCCAAAGTATTTGTCCAGCAGCTGCACCAGTTCGTCCCAATCGTAGCGGCCCGCGACGGAGATCACGGTGTTGCGGGGCGTATAGTGCTTTTTCATGAATGCAAAGAGCTTTTCCCGCGTGACATTTCGGATGATCTTCTCAGTGCCGAGAATGGGCAGCCCCAGCGAATGTCCCTGATACTGCGCGTCGGAGAGCAGCTCGTGGACGAGATCCTCCGGATTGTCCTCACACATGGCGATCTCCTCGATCACCACGCCCTTTTCGCGCTCCAGGTCGTCCTGCGGGAATTCCGGCCGCAGCAGAAGATCCGCCAGCAGCGAAATGCCGCGCTCCAGGTGTTCGTCCATGACCTTTGTATAAAAACAGGTGCTTTCCTTGGCGGTGAAGGCGTTGGTTGCGCCGCCGAGACGATCCATCTCGTCCGCCAGCGCCGCCGCGTTCTTCTCCTTCGTGCCCTTGAACACCATGTGCTCCACAAAGTGAGAATATCCGTTTTCCTCCGGACTTTCGTTGACCGCGCCGGTGCGCACAAACACGCCCACGGCCGCAGTGCGGATATCGGGCATCCGCTCGCCCACAATGCGCAGTCCGTTGCGCAGCGTGATCAGATCATAGGCCATTTTTCTTCTTTTCCCCCCGAATGTTTCAAAAGGGAGGCGGAGTTTTCGCCCCGTCTCCCTTTCTTATTCACTTGTGCTTAGTTTTCCTTCCGGGGCTCGCGGCGGTTGCCGTTGGAGCGGAAGGGGTAGTTGCCCTTGGGCGCTTCACCGCGGTCGCGGCGGGGCGCACGAGGCTTTTCCTCGATGACCATATCGGCGCGGGCCAGGTTCACACGGCCCTGCGAGTCGATGTTGGCCACGCGGACCTTGATCTCGTCGCCGATGTTGAGCACGTCTTCCACCTTTTCAATGTGCTCGTTAGACATCTTGGAGATGTGCAGCATACCGTCCTTGCCGGGCAGCAGCTCGATGAACGCGCCGATGGGGATGATGCGGACGACCTTGCCGGTGTATTCCGCGCCGACCTCCACGCCGTTGGCAATGCCCTCGATGATCTTGCGAGCCTTCTCGGCGGCCTCCGCATCGGGGGTCGCGATGTAGACGCTGCCGTCGTCCTCGATGTCGATCTTGACGCCGGTATCGGCGATGATCTTGTTGATGACCTTTCCGCCGGAGCCGATGACTTCGCGGATCTTATCGGGATTGATGGAGAAGGTGATGATCTTGGGCGCCCACTTGGACAGCTCCTTGCGGGGCTCGGAGATGCACTCCATCATCTTGCCCATGATGAACATGCGGCCGTCGTGCGCCTGAGCCAGCGCCTGGCGCAGGATGGGCTCGTCGATGCCCTTGATCTTGATATCCATCTGGATGGCGGTGATGCCGTCCTTGGTGCCCGCGACCTTGAAGTCCATGTCGCCCAGGAAGTCTTCCAGGCCCTGAATATCGGTCAGCACCGCGACCTTGCCGGTCTCTGCGTCCTTAATCAGACCCATGGCGCAGCCCGCAACGGGCTTCTTGATCGGCACGCCCGCGTCCATCAGCGCCATGGTGGAGCCGCAGATGGAAGCCTGAGAGGTCGAGCCGTTGGAAGAGATCGCCTCGGAGACCACGCGGATGGCGTAGGGGAACTCTTCGGGCGAGGGGATCATGGGCTCCAGCGCGCGCTCAGCCAGCGCGCCGTGGCCGATCTCGCGGCGTCCCGGAGAGCGCAGCGGACGGGCTTCGCCGGTGGAATACGGCGGCATATTGTAATGGTGCATATAGCGCTTGGATTCTTCCGCAGAGATGCCGTCCAGCGTCTGCACATCGCTCATGGAACCGAGGGTGCAGATGGACATGACCTGGGTCTGGCCGCGGGTGAACACGGCGGATCCATGCGTGCGGGGCAGGATGCCCGCTTCGCACCAGATGGGGCGAACCTGGGTCAGCGCACGGCCGTCGGGACGGACGCCGTGGTCGATGATCTTGCGGCGCATGACTTCCTTGTCGAGGTAATACAGCGCATCGGCAATCTCGCGCTCGCGCTCGGGGAAGGTCTCGGCAAAGTGCTCGAGGGTTTCCTGCTTGACCTGCTCTTCGCGCGCAGAACGCTCGGCGCGGTCAAAGCTCTCAAACGCCCACTGCACCTTTTCCAGCGCATATTCGCGGACGGCCGCGGTCACATCCTCGCCCACGGTCACCAGCGGGAACTCGCGTTTTTCCTTGCCGATTTCGGCAATGATGCCTTCCTGGAAGGCGACGAGCTTTTTGATCTCTTCGTGCGCGTAGAGAATGGCCTGAAGCATCTTCTCTTCGCTGACTTCCTTGGCGCCGGCCTCGACCATCATGATGGCGTCCTTGGTGCCGGAAACCGTCAGGTGCAGGTCGCTCTTTTCGCGCTGCTCCACGGTGGGGTTGAGCACGAATTCATCGTCGATCAGACCCACCACCACCGAGCCCGTGGGGCCGGCGAAGGGGATTTCGGAAACGCACAGCGCAATGGAGGAGCCGATCATCGCGGGGATTTCGGCGGAGCAGTCGTTATCGTTGGAAAGCACGGTCGCCACGACGCTGACGTCGTTGCGCATTCCCTTGGGGAAGAGCGGGCGCAGCGGGCGGTCGATCAGGCGGGAGGTCAAAATGGCCTTCTCGGTGGGACGGCCTTCGCGCTTGATGAAGCCGCCGGGGATCTTACCTACGGAGTACTGCTTTTCCTCGAAGTCCACGCCCAGCGGGAAGAAGTCGATGCCGGGGCGGCGCGTATCGGCGACGGTGGCGCAGACCAGCACGACGGTGTCACCGTAGCGGACCAGAACGGATCCGGCAGCCTGCTCGGCATAGCGGCCGAACTCGAAGGACAGCTTGCGGCCCGCAAGCTCTGTTTCATAGATCTTGTGTTCCATGTCTTCAGGGGCTCCTTTCTGTCGTCGCCCGCAAAAGCAGGACGCTCCGTGCGCGGAGTTTGTCCAGCGCTTCTTCCTCATCAAAGCGTTCGGCAAACCCCACGCGACCACGCAGCGCGCTTTTTTCTCCTGAAAAATAGCTTCGCGGGCAGTTCTTTCGTTTTTTTCAGCTTATAATGAGACAGCCGAAAGGCCGCGCGGATCAGCTCCGCAAGGCCTTCCGGCATATCCCGCAGTCCGCAATTACTTACGGACGTTCAGCTCGGCAATCAGAGAACGGTAACGAACGATATCCACCTTCTTGAGGTAGTCCAGCAGACCGCGGCGCTTACCGACCATGATCAGCAGACCGCGACGGGAGTGGTGGTCGTTCTTGTTGTTCTTCAGGTGATCCTCGTTGAGGTGGTTGATGCGCTCGGTCAGCAGAGCGACCTGCACTTCGGGAGAACCGGTGTCGCCCTCGTGACGACCGTACTTCTGGATGATTTCCGTCTTTCTTGCCTTGTCCATGATGTTGCAACCTCGCTTTTCAAAATATTCGTCAATCGCCGGCGATCCGAGCGGCGCGTCGTGCGTGGCGCAGCCCCCAGATTGCGGTTCAAGCCAGAATATATTTTATCACGCCCGCAACGCCTTGTAAACGGCTTTTTCAGGCAAAAACACATCTTAACATGAAAATCTCCCGCTTTAGAGCTTCAGCGCCTTTTTCGGGCATTCCTCCACGCAGCGCAGGCAGAGGATGCACTCTGTCGCATTTTCTCTCTTCCGGGAGTTGGCGGATGGGTTTACGTTCATCGGGCAGACCTTGCGGCACTTGCCGCAGGAGACGCATTTTTCCTCGTCGCACTTGACGCGCAGGAGGGAAAAATAGCTTGTCGGTTTCAAAAATACCGTCACCGGGCAGATGTATTTGCAGAACGCACGGTTGTCCCGGAAGGCAAACGCCAGCGCGATGCCGACCGCGTAATAGAGCGCGTTGCCGGCCAGGAAGCTGATCCACAAAATCTGCTCCTTCCCGGCGACGTCAAACACAAACAGCGAGCCTACGAACAGCAGCGAGCCTGCAAACAGCGCATAGCGAATCCAGCCGAGCCGTTTCTTTCCGGGCTGCTGTGGTTCTTTATAGGGCAGCAGATCGAGCACCATCGCCGTCCAGCAGGCGTAGCCGCACCAGCCCCGCCCGAAGAGCAGCGGGCCGAAGATCTTGGCCACGGCATAGTGAATCACCGCCGCCTCAAACACGCCGGAAAAGAGATAATACCAAAACCCTTCGATCTGCATGTTTTCCCGGCAGATCACGCCCAAGTAGACCAGCATATAGCCGCCTACCAGGAACTGCACGACGTGCCGCGCGTATTTCCACCGTCGAATATACAGCAGCATGCCCAGTGCCAGCGACCCGCCGATGTAGGTGAAATTGAACAGATAAAATAGATTGTCCTTCGCCAGCCACAGCGTCACGGCAATGGCTTCAAACAAACAAAACATGCCGATCGGTCCCGCGTATTTTCTCATGCCCGCATCCTCCATCCATTTATGCGCTCTTTTTCGCCCCCATTGTATGCCACAGACCATCGCGCGTCAATCCAACTTACAGAGAGATAACCTCTCCCCCTTTTGTGTACATGCCCTTTATATAAAATATAAAAAACAACGCGGAAACCTGAATCGTCGGCAGCCCGTCAGCCATTGTGAAAAATCCGAATTCATTTCAGAGGATTTCTTGACAGGTAAATCGAGCGGTATCCCTGTTGTTCAGATGATTCCGGCGGCCCTCTTCTTCATAACGCAGTGATTGGCCGCCATCGCGTAGACGATGCAGAATGAAAATTCTCTCAAGCCCGACTTGTCGAAATGTTCTGTGTCTCCCGCAAGCGCATAAATCCTGAAAAACTGACCAGGATCCCACAGCAAAACAGGCGCAGTCCCGTTTTTCAGAACTGCGCCTGTTTTTTTCTCATCACAGCGCCCTTGCGCGCTGCACGTCTTTTTTGATCTGTGCCGACAATTCGGCCAGCGAATCGAACTTTTTCTCGTCGCGCAGCCGCGCCACGAAGGACACGCGCGCCGCCTCGCCGTAGACGTCCCCCTCGAAGTCGATCAGATACGCTTCCAGCGTGGGCTTATCGCTGCCGACCGTGGGCTTGACCCCCAGGTTGAACATCGCGCGGTACTGCTCGCCCGCAATCTGCGCATAGCCGAAGTACACGCCGAACTTGGGCAGCAGCTTTCCCTGCGGAATGTCGATGTTGATGGTGGGAAAGCCCATCTCATGCCCGATATGGTTGCCGTGCACGACAGGACCGCCGATGGTATACGCCCGGCCGAGCAGCGCCGCCGCCGTGCGCACATCGCCCGCCAGCAGCAGCTCACGGATGCGCGTGGACGACACATCCATGCCCGAAATGCTCACCTTGGGCACGACATGCAGCGTATACCCCATCTCACGGGAGAGCTTGTCCAGCAGTTCGACATTGCCTGCGCCGCCCGCGCCGAAGGTATAATTATCGCCCACGACGATGTGCCGCGCGCCGCCGGGCCCCACAAGACCGCGGATGAACTCCTCCGGCGCCAGCCCGGACAGGCGGCGGGTGAACGGCAGCAGGATCAGCTCGTCGATCAGGCTGCGGGAAACCAGCAGCGCCTTTTCTGCCGGCAGCGTCAGCAGCGGCGGCGCGCCCGCCCCCACGACCGAGAGGGGATGATTGAGGAACGAGAGCGCGCAGGGAGCCATTTTTTCGCACATAGCGATGACCGAGGCCACCTCCAGCACCGCTTGATGCCCCAGATGCACGCCGTCAAACGTTCCCAAAGCGATCACCCGCTCCCTGGGCAGGATCTGCGAGGTCGTAACTTTCATATCGTTTCCCCCTCCGATTGCATTCTTTTTCCTTTTTTATGACTCATTTCCGCCCAGCAGCATGCAGCGGAAGCAGATTTCTCCATCCTTTACCTGCCCCATGCCCGCAAACTGTTCTCCCAGATAGACGCGCAGCACGCTGCCCTCCTGCGGAGGATTTTTCCAATTTTTCAGGCGGATGGGGTTCCCGTTGCGCACCGCGTGCTCCAAATTGTCGCCCAGATGCACCGCCGGGATGTGGCGGATCGGCGCATCGCAGGGCAGCAGCTTCGGTTCGCCCTCCTGCACACTTTGCAGATATTCTTCCGGCGTGACCGCGTTTTCCAGTTCAAATACGCCGGATTTGGTGCGCAGCAGGAACGCCATGTGCGCGCAAGTCCCAAGGGCCTTGCCAATATCGTGGCAGAGCGTGCGGATGTAGGTTCCCCGCCCGCAGGCCACGTCGATCAGAAAGCGGTCCTCCGCCGTCTGAGCGACATAGGTCACGGACTCAATATGCACCGTCCGTTTCGGAATCTCGATGCTCTCACCCGCTCTTGCGGTTTGATAGAGTTTTTTGCCGCCCACTTTGATGGCGGAATACTGCGACGGAATCTGCTCGATGTCGCCTTCAAACTGCGGCAGCACACCTTGCAGCTGCTCCGCCGTCACCAGCCCGCCGCGGCCCGTGATGCGCCCGGTCGCGTCCTGCGTATCGGTTTCGACGCCGATGCGGATCTCCGCGCGGTAGCCCTTTTCCTTGTCCGACACATAGTCAAACAGCCGCGCCGCTTTGCCGATGCCGATGGGCAGCACACCGCTGGCTTCCGGGTCAAGCGTGCCCATGTGCCCCACTTTTGCGCCGCGGGGCAGGGTTTTGCGCACCATCACCACCGCATCGGACGAGGTCATGCCCGGCGGCTTGAGCAGATTCAGGAATCCGTCCCTCATCGAATAATCCCTTCCAGCGCGCGGACGATCTTCTCCCGCGCTTCTTCCATGGTAGCCTTTTCAAAGCTGCACCCGGCCGCCAGCACATGCCCGCCGCCGCCGAATTCCGCCGCGACCTTCGCTACGTCCAGCGGCTCTTTGGCGCGCAGCGAGCACTTGACGAGTCCTTCGCGCTCGTTCAGCAACACCGCCGCCTGCACGCCCTTGATCTCCAGTCCGAAGTTGACGATACCTTCGCTGTCCTCCGGCAGAAGCGACAGCTCTTCTTTGTCCTGAAGCGTCACACTCATCACGGCGATGCGGCCGTCCGCCCGCAGATCCAGCCCGTTCAGAATCCTGCCCATGGCGCGGATATGCCCTTCGGTGCTGGTGCGGTAAAGCGATTCGGTGATGACGCTCATCTTTGCACCACACTCAACACACCGCGCAGCCGCACGCAGCGTATCGCCCGTGACGGACGCAAAGCTGAAATTGCCGGTATCGGTGGAAATCCCGGCGCACAGGCACAAGGCCGCCTCCTGCGGGATCTCCCAGCCGTATTCATCAAAAAGCTTCGTCAGAATCTCCGCCGTGGCCGCCGCATCCGGGCGCACAACGTGCACCGGCGCAAAGGGCTCAGTGGTTTTATGATGATCGATCATTGCGCGGGCGCGGGCGTTATCAAACACCCTGGCCGCCTCGCCCATCCGCGCGCGGTCGGATACGTCGATGCTGACACACAGGTCATAGACTTCCTCATCGGGCAGGCGCACGTCGCCCAGCCCGCCGACAAAGAGATAGCGCTCCGGCACGGGGTCCTGATCGTAGATCGTGACGCGCTTGCCCATCTTCTCCAGCACAAAGCGCAGTCCCGCCGCAGAGCCCAGCGTATCCATATCCGGCGAAATGTGGCAGACCAGCGCAATGTTCTGCGCGCCTTCCAGCGCACGCTTCATTTCGTCAACCATCGTTCTTTTCTTCCTGTTCCTCATCCTTGTGGGAAATATCGCGCAGAAGCGAGGCAATATGCACGCTGTAAGCGATGGAATCATCCGCGACAAACTGCAATTCGGGAATGCTGCGCATGATGATCTCCTGCCCCAGCGCATGGCGGATGAAGCCCGTAGCGCTCTTGAGCGCCTTGAGCATCTCTTTGACCTGCTTTTCGTCCGCCGTCATAGCGCTGATGGAAACCTTGGCGTGCTTGAGATCGCGCGCCAGCTCCACATTGGTGATGGAAAATACCTCCGGGATGCGGGGGTCCTTGACCTGATTGCGGATGACGCTGTCCAGCCCGCGCTTGAGTTCCTCCGCCTGACGGTCTACTCTATCATATCCTGGCATGTTTTTTTCTCCTTAAAAACTGTTTTCCTTATATTGCCCAGACCGGGCATTTTTCAGGACAAGCGGCGGCAGGCGACATAACCGATCGCCTGCCGCCGCAGTCAGATGAATTCTGTTTACTTTTCGATTTCCTCCATGACGAAGCATTCGATGACGTCCTGCTCCTTCATGTCGTTGTAGCCCTCCAGGCCGATACCGCACTCATAGCCGGCGTTGACCTCGCGCGCATCGTCCTTGAAGCGCTTGAGGGAGTCGAGGTTGCCCTCGAAGATGACGACGTTGTCGCGCAGCAGGCGAACCTTGCCGTTGCGGCGCATCATGCCGTCGGTCACCATGCAGCCCGCGATGGTGCCCACGCCGGAGACGCGGAAGGTCTGGCGCACTTCGGCATGACCCAGTATGACTTCCTTGAACTTCGGGGCGAGCATGCCCTTCATGGCCGCCTTGATTTCCTCGATCGCATCGTAAATGACGCGGTAGAGACGAACGTCCACGCCCTCGCGTTCCGCCAGAGCGCGCGCCTTCGCATCCGGACGCACGTTGAATCCGATGACGATGGCGTTGGAAGTTGCCGCCAGCGAGACGTCGCTCTCGTTGATCGCGCCTGCGCCGCCGTGGATGCAGCGGACGCGCACCTCGTCGTTGGAGAGCTTCTCCAGCGAGGAACGAACAGCTTCGACGGAGCCCTGCACGTCGGCCTTGACGATGAGGTTCAGCTCCTTCATCTCGCCTTCCTGCATCTGGTTGAACAGATCGTCCAGCGTGGTCTTCTGCATGGCCTTGATCTGAGCGGCCTTGATCTTCTCGCGGCGCTCCTCGGCCACCTGGCGGGAGAGCTTGTCATCGTTGGAGACATAAAGGGTATCGCCCGCGGCGGGAACATCGTTAAAGCCGATGATCTCGACGGGGGTAGAGGGACCTGCATCGGTGATGCGCTGGCCCTTATCGTTGACCATCGCACGCACGCGGCCGTAAGCCGTACCGGCGACGATGGTATCGCCCACATGGATGGTGCCGTTCTGCACCAGGAGCGTCGCCACAGGGCCGCGGCCCTTGTCCAGACGCGCCTCGATGATGGTGCCGCGCGCGGGGCGGTTCGGGTTGGCCTTGAGCTCCTTCATCTCCGCGGTGAGCAGAATCATTTCCAGCAGGTTGTCAATACCCATCTCGGTCGCGGCGGAAACCGGCACGCAGATGGTGTCGCCGCCCCAATCTTCGGGAACCAGCTCCTGCTCGGTCAGCTCCTGCTTGACGCGCTCGGGGTTGGCCGTGGGCTTATCCATCTTGTTGATGGCCACGATGATCGGCACGCCCGCCGCCTTGGAGTGGTTGATGGCCTCGATGGTCTGAGGCATGATGCCGTCGTCAGCCGCGACGACCAGCACGACGATATCGGTGCACTGCGCGCCGCGCATACGCATGGCGGTGAAGGCCTCATGGCCGGGGGTGTCGAGGAAGGTAATGCGCTGACCATGGATCTCCGCGGTGTAAGCGCCGATGTGCTGCGTGATGCCGCCCGCTTCGCCCGCGGTGACGTGCGTTCTGCGGATGCAGTCGAGCAACGAGGTCTTGCCGTGGTCGACGTGACCCATGATGGTGACCACCGGCGGACGGGGCTGGAGATCCTCTTCCTTGTCGGCCTCGGTCTCCTCTTCCAGCGTCTCCTCGTAGGTCTTTTCCATCTTCATTTCCAGCTCGATGCCGAATTCACTGCAAACGAGCTGCGCGGTATCGAAATCCAGCTCCTGATTGATGGTCGCCATGATGCCCAGCAGCAGCAGCTTTTTGATGATCTCACCGGCGGGCTTGCCGATGCGCTCGGTCAGATCCTTGACGGTGATCTTCTCGGCGGTCATGTAAGCCTTTTCGATCTTGACCGGTTCGGGACGCGGCTGGGTCTGCTGGCCCTTCTTGGGCTTCTTGCTGCGGCGCCACTCGTCGTCCAGACCGCCCGCTGCGCGGACGTTCTCCTTCATGATCTGTTTCTTGGGCTTTTGCGCCTTCTTCTCCGGGTCATGCTGGCGCTGATAGTTGTTCTTGTTGGGATCGTAATTGCTGACGCGCTCCTTCTCCATCACGGGCGTCAGTTCCGGCGCCTTGGGACGGCCGAAGCCGCCGTTTCTCGGCGCGGGACGGCGCTGCTGCGGCGCGTCGGAATCCTTGTCCTTGGGGGTAAACGGACGGCCTCCGTCGCGCGGGGGATAGGGTCTGCGGTCGCCCTGCTGGCCGTCACGCGGCGCATAGGGACGGCGCTCGCCGTCGCGCGGGGGATAAGGCCGGCGATCACCCTGCTGACCGTCTCTGGGCGCATAAGGACGGCGCTCGCCCTGCTGCGCGCCCTGCGGAGGCACGAAGTTGGGATTCTGCCGGTTGACCAGCGCATTGGGGTCGTTGGGGTTGGGAACAAAGGGCCGGGGCGTGAAAGCGCCCGGGCGCTGAGGACGGCGGTCGCCCTGCGGACGATTGCCCTGCTGGGGACGAGCCGGCTGCTGCGGGCGGGCGGCGGGCTGCGCCGCTTCTGCCTTGGGCGCCTCCGCCTTGGGGGCTTCGGCCTTGGCCGGTTCCTGCGTATTTTCCTGATTCTCCGCAGTGGGGGCTGCTTCTCTGCGGGCGCGTTCCGCCAGCACGGCGGCGCGCAGCGCCTCATCCTGAGCCTTGGCCGCGTCGATGCGATCCTGCTCCTCCTGAATGCGCTCCTGCTCCGCGCGGACGCGCTCGGCCTCTTCTCTGGCCTGCGCCTCCTTGGCGGAAAGCTGTTCCTCCAGCTTGCGCAGCGCGCCCAGGGTATCCTGGGTGCCCTTGCGGGTACCGGAGATTCTGTCCATCAGCTCCTTGGCGCCCGCGCCGAGCTGTCTGGCCGCATCCTGCACCTTAATTTTTGTCATTCTACTTCTACACCCCCGTACTTGGATTCATCGTTGATCTTGTTTATAGCAGCGGCAAAGCCCGCGTCGCACAGGGCGAGCATGGTTCTTCCCGGCTTGCCGATGGCTGCGCCCACGTCCTCCACGTATAGCAGCGGGAGTGCATACGCTGTCGCAAGCTTGTTCATGGTATCTTTGGTGTTGGCAGAGGCTCCTTCTTCCGCCAGGAGCATCACGGCCTGCCCTTTCTGAATCGCGGCGCGAACCGCGGTTTCGCCCGAGACGATCTTCCCCGCCTTCTGCGCCAGGGAGATCATGCCGCGCAGTTTATTCGCCACGCGCATCCAACTCCTTTGCCAGCTGATCGTAGACAGCGGGTTCGATGGACGCTTCCAGCGCGCGTTCGAGCGTTTTGGCCTTGCGCGCCTTTTCCAGGCACTGGCTGGAGGGGCAGACGTAAGCACCCCGCCCGGAGGCCTTTCCGGTGCGGTCGAGCATGACGCTTCCCTCCGGCGGGCGCACCACGCGGATCAGCTCTTTCTTGGGCTTCATCTCGCGGCAGCCCACGCACATGCGCATCGGGATTTTCTTCGGCTTCAATCCGCTTTACACCCCCATGCTCTCTTCCATCTGGGACTGGGACTTGATGTCGATCTTCCAGCCGGTGAGCTTGGCGGCCAAGCGGGCGTTCTGCCCTTCCTTGCCGATGGCCAGCGACAGCTGGTTATCCAGCACCACGACCTTGGCGGCCTTTTCGTGCTCGTTGACGAACACACCCACAACCTTGGCGGGAGAAAGCGCCTGCGCGATGTATTCGGCGGGGTCGAAAGACCACTTGATGATATCGACCTTTTCACCGCGCAGCTCGTTGACAATGGTTTCAACGCGGGTTCCGCGCTGGCCGACGCATGCGCCGACCGGATCGACCGCATTATCGGTGGAATAAACCGCCATCTTGGTGCGGTATCCCGCCTCACGCGCGATGGACTTGATCTGCACAACGCCGGTCTGGATCTCAGGCACTTCCATCTCAAAGAGGCGCTTGACCAGCCCTGCGTTGGTGCGGGAAACCATGACCTGCGGACCCTTCTGAGCGCGGTTGACCTCCATGACGTAGACCTTGATGCGATCGCCGACATGGAATTCCTCATCCGGCATCTGCTGAGAAGGCTCCAACACGCCCTCGGTGCGATTGAGATCAACGTAAACGGTTTTGCCCTCGATGCGCAGCACGATGGCTGTCAGGATCTCGGCTTCCTTCTCGATATATTCGTCGTAGATCACGCCGCGCTCTGCCTCGCGGATGCGCTGCACGATCACCTGCTTGGCCGCCTGCGCCGCGATGCGCCCGAAGTTACGGGGCGTGACCTCCACTTCCACGATATCGCCCAGCTGGTACTTGTTGCCCACCGCCGGGTTGTCCACAGAGATTTCCAGCTGCGGATTTTCAACCTGATCCACAACCTTCTTCTGCGCGTAAACCGCAACCTCGCCGGTGATGGCGTCCAGCGTCACGCGTGCATTGGAGGCGGAGTCAAAGTTCTTTTTGTAGGCGGACATCAGCGCCTGTTCGATGGCTTCGAGCAAAACCTCCTTTTTGATTCTGCGGGTTTTGCAAAGCTCGTTCAACGCTTCAATAAACTCAACGTTCATGCCTTTACTCCTCCTCTATGTCCTCATATTCGATCACGGGCTTGACCAGCGCGCAGTCCTTGCGGGCAAAGCGCTGCTGATTTCCCTCGTCGTTCTCGATCACGACTTCGCCGTCGATCAGCCCGACAAGTTTCCCCTCAAAGATTTTCTGTCCGTTCTGCGCGCGGTAGAGATGAACTTCCACCACCTCGCCCTGCGCTTTTTCAAAATCGCGGTCGCGCTTGAGCGGCCGGTCCACGCCGGGGGAGGAAATTTCGAGATAATCGTAATCCAGATCCTCGATCTCCTTCATGATGGCGTGGTGGAATTCGGAGCAGTCGTCCAGCGACATGCCGCCTTCCTTATCCACAAAAATGCGCAAAAAAGCCGCGCCGTGCTCCTTGGTGAGCTCGACGTCGACAAACTCATATCCCATTTTCTGCGCGAGACGCTCTGCAATCTCTCCAGCCGTGGCCGTCACGCTTTTTTTCGCCAAAGTGTTTCCTCCGAAAATGATTCGTAAGTTCCGTTCACAACAGTAGAGAGCGGGAAGATGCCTCCCACTCTCACCACTGCTGCATTCCATCCTTAGTATATCACTTCTTTTTCCCATGCACAAGGGAAAAACGTTAAATCCGGCTCAAAAATCGCCTTTTTGCACTTGTCCGAAGGGTATCTGAACCGTTTTGCGCATCTTTTTCGCACAAAGCTTTAGCCGAACAAGGATACCTGCGAGGTTTCGGGCAGTCCGCGCAGCGCGCCCGCCAGGCGCAGCTGCTCGATGGTGCCGGAGCCGGCCCCGGCGCGCTGCTTGAGATCCTCAACGGAGATAAAGGGCTTGTTCTTCTCCACTGCCTCTTTGCAGGCGGCGTAAAGGGTTTCCGCCGCCGCGCCGCCCACGCCGGGCAGACGGTTGAAAGGCGGGCGGATCTTGCCGTCCTGAATCAGGAACTCATCCGCGCAGGACTTGTAAAGATCCACCGGCAGGAAGTCGATCCCCCTGGCGCGCATTTCGTAGACCAGCTCCAGCAGCGTATAGGTATCGTCGTCCTTGGCGGTGCGCTCGAATTTGTTCAGCTTGTCGATGCGGTTCATCTCCGCATCCAGCTCTTCCGGGCTGCCCAGCATCAGGATCGCGTCGAAGTTATCCGCGCGCACGGTATAGAACGTCGCGTAATATTCCAGCGGGCGGTAGACCTTGAACCACGCCACGCGCAGCGCCATCATGACGTAGGCGGCGGCGTGCCCCTTGGGAAACATGTACTTGATCTTTTTGCACGAGTCAATGTAGTGCTCCGGCACGTTCTTCTCGCGCATGGCGGCCTCCATCTCCGGCGTCAGGCCGCGGCCCTTGCGCACGGCCTCCATGGTGGTGAACGCCATCTTGGGCGCGACGCCCATGGAGATCAGGTAGTTCATGATGTCGTCGCGGGTGCAGAAGCAGTCGTTCAGCTTGCAGATGCCCTGCAAAATCATGTCCTGCGCGTTGTTGAGCCAGACGTCCGTGCCGTGGGAAAGGCCGGAGATGCGGATCAGCTCCGCCATGGATGCGGGTTTTGTATCCTCCAGCATCTGACGGACGAACTTGGTGCCGAATTCCGGAATCCCCAGCGTGCCCTTGGTGATGCCGCGGATCTGGTTGGGCGCAAGGTCGAGCGGCTCGGGCGAGGAAAACAGCCCCAGCACCTTTGGGTCATTGAGAGGCAGTTCGGTCGCCTTGATGCCGGTCAGGCGCTCGAGCATGTTGATCATGGTCGGGTCATCGTGACCGAGCACGTCGAGCTTGACGAGGATATCGTGCAGAGAGCCGAAGTCAAAGTGCGTCGTGATGATGTCGGATTCCTTGTCGTCCGCGGGGTGTTGGATGGGCGAGAACTGATAGATCGTGTATTCCGCCGGCACGATGACCATGCCCGCAGGGTGCTGGCCGGTGGTGCGCTTGACGCCCACGCAGCCCGCCACCAGGCGGTCCATCTCCACGGAGGTCGCCCGGCGGCCCTTTTCCTCACACCACTTTTTGACGTAGCCGTAGGCGGTCTTGTCCGCCAGAGTGCCGATGGTACCGGCCTTGAACACCTGCCCGCGGCCGAAGAGCTCCTTGACGTATTCGTGCGCGCGGTGCTGATAGATGCCGGAGAAGTTCAGGTCGATATCGGGGACCTTGTCACCGTTGAAGCCGAGGAAGACCTCGAAGGGGATATCGTAGCCGTTGTGCTTCAGGTCCGCGCCGCAGCGGGGGCACTTGCGCTCCGGCAGGTCGATGCCGCAGGGATATTTGTGCACATCCACGTCAAAGTCCGAAAACTGGCAGTTGGGGCAGACGTAATGCGGCGGCAGCGGGTTGACCTCGGTGATGTTGCACATGGTCGCGGCAAACGACGAACCGACCGATCCGCGCGAGCCGACGAGGAAGCCGTCCTCATTGGACTTTTTGACGAGCAGATGCGCCGAATAATACAGCGTGCCGAAGCCGTGGCCGAGGATAGACTTGAGTTCCCTTTCCAGCCGCGCCGAGACGATTTCGGGCAGCGGATCGCCGTAAATCTTTTTGGCGTTGGCCCATGCCATGGTTTCGATCTCCTGCTCCGCATTGGGCAGCTGGGGCTGGAAGGTTTCCTCATCGCGCGGGTGCTTGGGGAACATCTTGATCTCCCCCACCATGTCCGCAATCTTGCGGGGATTGTCGATCACGACCTCCCGTGCGCGGTCGCCCAGGTAGGCAAACTCGTCCAGCATCTCCCGCGTGGTGCGGAAATAGAGCGGCGGCTGCTGATCCGCGTCGTCAAAGCCCATGCCCGTCATCAGGATTTCGCGGAACACCGCGTCCTCCGGATCCATAAAGTGCACATCACAGGTCGCGCAAACCGGCTTGCCCAGCTTGTCGCCCAGGCGCAGCACGCGCTTGTTCAGATCCTGCAGACCCTTTTCGTCCTTGATGATGCCGTTGCGCACCATGAAGGCGTTATTGCCGGTGGGCTGAATTTCCAGATAATCGTAAAACGAGGCGATTTCCTCGATTTCGCGTTCACTCTTGCCCTCGACCATGGCACGGATCAATTCGCCCGCCTCACATGCTGAACCGATGATCAAGCCCTCGCGATACTTGACCAGCTCGCTCTTCAGAATGTGCGGGCGGCGGTCAAAATGCTTCAGGTGCGCATCAGAGATCAGGCGGTAGAGGTGCTCCAGCCCGATGCGCTCCTTGGCCAGCAGCACGATGTGGTAAGAAGTGCCGGACGCAGCCACCTTCTCGCCCAGTTTTTCATTGAGGTCGCGCAGGGTGCGCACGCCGCAGTTGTTCTTCGCGCGCTCCAGCAGGCGGATGAGCATATGCGCCGTGGCGCGGGTATCATAGAGCGCGCGATGGTGCGTATCGAGCTTGACGTCGAGCTTTTTGCACACCTGGTCGAGCTTGTGGCGCTTGATCTCCGGCACAACGGCGCGCGCCAGCGGCAGGGTGTCCAGCACGGTATCGGGCAGCTCCACGCCCGCTTTGGCCGCATCCAGGCGCAGAAAGCCAATGTCGAATGTGGCGTTGTGTGCGCAGACGACATACCCCTTGCAGAACTCCGCCAGCTGCGGCATTACCTCGCCGATCTTCGGCGCGCCCTGCACCATGTCGTCGGTGATGTTGTGCACCTTGATGGAATCGGGCGGAATGCGCATACCGGGATCGACCATGGTATGGAACTCGTCGATGATCTTGTCATCCATGCCGATCTTGACCGCCGCAATTTCGATGATGCGGTCCTTGGTGGCGTGCAGGCCGGTGGTTTCAATGTCGAGCACGACGTATTCGCGGTCGGTGCTCTCATCGTCCGGTTCGGAGACGATCACGCCGTCGTCGTCGATCAGATACCCCTCCATGCCGGGGATGAGCTTGATGTTCTTGCCGCTCTTTTTAAGTTTTTTGATGGTATCGAAGGCCTCCGGGTAAGCCTGCACCACGCCGTGGTCGGTGATGGCGATGGCCTCGTGCCCCCATTCCGCAGCGCGCTTGATGAGTGCGGAAGGCGAGGACACCGCGTCCATGGTGGACATCTGCGTGTGCAGGTGCAGCTCCACGCGCTTGACCTCCTCCTCGTCCTTGCGGGGCGTAAAGGGCATCTGCTGCACATCGTCCACCATGAAGGACAGCTCTTTGGAAAAGTTGTCCCACTGGCAGTTGCCGCGCACCTTGACGCGGATGCCGGGCTTGACGCCGGAGATCTCCTTGCCCTCGCCGTTTTCGGTCGCGAGAAAGGTCTTGCACAGAATCGAACCGGTGTAATCGGTCACGCCGAAGGTGAACAGCGTCTTTACGCCCCCGCGCAGCTCCTTGCTCTCGATCTTGGGCAGCACAAAGCCCTCGATGCACACGCGCCCGCTGGTTTCGGTCAGATCGCCGATGGGGTCGTTGTGGCTCTGCGAGATCTTGCGGCCGTAGAGCACCTTGGGGCCGTCCACCTTCTTTTTCTCCTTGGGCAGCTCGCCCATCTGGGCAATCATTTCCTCGTCCAGGCGCTTGCGGTCCTCCAGATATTTTTCCAGCGTGATCTCTTGCTCACGGGAAATAATCTGCACGGAGGTCTCCCGGCGGAACACGTTCCCGATCACCTGGGAAAGCTTCCGGTCCACGCCGCGCATCAGCATCAGATCCGAAGCGATCTTGCTGCCGACGGTCAGCGTCACGGTATTGCCCTCCACTGCCCATTGCACGCCCGCCAGATGCGGCTTGGCCGAGGGCATTTCGGTCAGCAGCGTCTCGGTCAGCCACCCGGCGTATTTTTCCGGATCAGCCATGAAATCGTCCGCGAGCTTGGGGCAGGACACCGCCAGATCCACCTGCACGCCGCTCTTTTTCCCGAACATGGCCATCAGGCCCATTTTGACCGCGGCATACTGTGCGCGCGTCAGCACGCCCGTGGAGAGCAAGCTCACCACGATGCGCGCCTCTTTTTTATGCACCGCCACGCGGTCGAGGGTGAGCATGTCCACCGGCGCCTTGGGCGCAACTTCTTTCAGTTTCTGTTTCCATTCCGCATTTTCGGGCATCCGGCGCTCCTCCTCTTCTCTCCGCATTCCGGTCTCTTTTGTTTCTTTTCGCTTGTAAAAACCACTTGCCGGGCAGGGTCAGAAAGTTCTCCCGATACCCGTTTTTCATAAAAGCCTTTGGCGCCGTCGGTCCTGCCACGCAGAAAATACAAAGGCGGAATGCAGGAACCCGATGTTGAGCAGGCCCTTTACTGCGGCAAAGCCCGCTTAAATCTCCTTGCCCATTTCCCCGGCAATGGAGTGAATTTCCTCCATCAGCGCATCCAGCAGCCGGTCCTGCGGCACCCGGCGCACAAGCCTGCCGCTGCGGAACAGCGCGCCCGCGCTGCCGCCGCCCGCAATGCCCACGTCCGCATGCTTCGCCTCTCCGGGGCCGTTGACCACGCAGCCCATGATCGCCACGGTGATGGGCAGCTCCACGCCCGCAAGCCGCGCTTCCACCTCCTTGGCCAGCGCCTCCACATCGAGGCATTTGCGCCCGCAGGTGGGGCAGGAGACGATGTTGACCGCGTCCTTGCGCAGCCCGATGGCGCGCAGAATGTTGATGCCCGCCTGCACCTCCGGCTCCGGGTCGCCCGAAAGCGATACGCGCAGCGTGTCCCCGATGCCGTCCAGCAGCAGCGAACCGATGCCGATGTCGCTCTTGACATTGCCCATGCCGCGGCGGCCGGCTTCCGTCACACCCAAATGCAGCGGATAATCGCAGATCTCCGCCATGCGGCGGTAAGCCAGCACGTTGGTGCGCACATCGGAAGCCTTGAGCGACAGCGCAATGTCGTAAAATCCGCATTCTTCCAAGATGCGCACATGGCGCAGCGCGGCCTCGACCATGCTCTCCGGGGTCACGCCCTGGCTCTCGACCAGATCCCTGGGCAGGCTGCCCGCGTTAACGCCGATGCGGATGGGCACATGGTGTGCCTTGGCGCAGTCCACCACGCGACGGACGTCCTCCTGCCGCTCGATGTTGCCGGGATTGATTCGCAGCTTGTGGATGCCGTTTTCCATCGCAGCCAGCGCCAGTTTATGATCAAAATGAATGTCTGCCACCAGCGGCACCGGGGAGTGATCGACCAGCGTGCGCACCGCCTGCGCACATTTTTCATCATAGACCGAAACGCGGACGATGTCCGCGCCCGCCTTATACAGCCGCTCGATCTGCGCCAGCGTTGCCTGCGCGTCGCGCGTATCGGTATTGGTCATGGACTGCACGGAGATGGGCGCGCCGCCGCCGATCTCCACCTTGCCCACGCGAATTTTTCTGCACTCTCTTCTTAATTCGCTCATAGGTTCACCCCAAACAATCTGAGTATATCACGCCCCGTCAGCAGCACGATCAGCCCGAGCAGCAGAATCAATCCCACAAAATGCACGATGGCCTCATGCTTGCGGGAGAGGTGCTTCCCCGTCACGGTTTCCACCAGCAGCAGCACGGCGCGGCCGCCATCCAGCGCGGGCAGCGGCAAAAAGTTCATCAGCCCCAGGTTCATCGAGATGATGACCGCCAGATTCAGCACCATCGTCATGCCCTCGTTGAAGGACTGTGCAAAGGACTGCTGCGCATACTGCGTCATCATCGAAACCGTGCCCACCGGCCCAGCCACCTGGTCGAGCACGTCCTTCTGCGTAAACATCTGCCCCAGGGTCTTGATCATGGTCTTAAACAGCTCCGCGCAATAGGCAAAGGAGCTGCCCACCGCCTTAAAAAAGCCGATGCGGACATTTTCCACCCCAAAGGTGACGCCCATCAAATACCGCCCGCTCGCCGCGTCGTATTGCTTGGCGACCACTGCGTCAAAAGTGCTGCCGCCGCGCTCGATGGTCAGCGTCACGTCGCTGTCGCCGGTCTGGGCAATGGCGGCGCTGATCTCCGTCGCCTCGTCAGAGCTCTCGCCGTTCACTGCCGTGATGCGGTCGCCGGGCAGCAGGCCCGCCGTTGCGGCGGGGGAGCCGTCCGTCACGGTGTCGATGCGGTTGACCATGACATATTCGCCCACCGCGGCCATCAGCACCACCGCCAGCACCAGCGCCAGCACGAAATTCATAAACGGCCCTGCCGCGGTCATAATGAGCCGCTTCCACGCGGGCTGCAAATTGATGTTGCGCGGGTCGCTCTCCTCGTCGTCCGGCGATTCGCCCGCAAAGGAGCAAAAGCCGCCGATGGGGAACGCGCGGATGGAATAGTCAATATCGTTTTTTCTCCAGCCGATAATTTTCGGCCCCATGCCCACGGCGAACTCCAGCACCGCGAGCCCGCAGGCCCTCGCCGCCAGATAATGCCCCAATTCATGGATGAAAATACAAATGCCCAGCACCAATATGGCCAGTAAAACATAAAGAATCGTGCTCACGAAACCAGTTCACCTCTATCGTCTTTCTTTTTGTCTTTTCAGATTGCCCAGCGCGCGGCAATCTCTTCCGCTGCCTTGCGCGCGGCGCGGTCTGCGGCGTAGACGTCCTCCACGCAGGTTATGCCCGTCTGCGGCACACGCGAGAGCGTTTCCTCCAGCAGCGGCGCAATGCGCCAGAAGGGCAGCCGATGCGCCAGCACCCGCTCCACGGCGATTTCGTTTGCCCCGTTGAGCAGCACCGGTGCGCTTCCGCCCGTCTCCAACACCTGATAGGCCAGCTTCAGCGCGGGGAAGCGCTCAAAATCCGGCTGCTCGAAGGTCAGCGGCCCGACCTGCGTCAAGTCCAGACGCGGCGCTACGTTGTCAAGGCGCTCCGGGTAGCTCATGGCGTAAGCAATCGGCACGCGCATATCGGGCTGCCCCATCTGCACCAACGCCGCCCCGTCGGCAAATTCCACGCCGGAGTGAATGATGCTCTGCGGATGGATCACCACCTGGATCTTCTCCGGCGCAAGGCCGAACAGGTGCCTGGCCTCGATGACCTCCAGCGCCTTGTTGACCATGGAAGCGGAATCAATCGTGATCTTGCGCCCCATCGACCAATTGGGATGCCGCAGCGCCTGCTCCACGGTGGCGCTTTGAATCTGCTCCTTCGTCCAGGTGCGGAACGGCCCGCCCGATGCGGTTAAAACGATGCGGCAGGGCGATTGGTTCGGCCGCCCCTGAATGCACTGGAAAATGGCGCTGTGCTCGCTGTCCACCGGCAGCAGGGGCACGTTCTTCTCCTTCGCGGCGCGCATCACCAACTCGCCGCCCGTCACCAGCGCTTCCTTGTTGGCCAGCAGCACCTTTTTGCCGCACGCAACGGCGCGCAGCACCAGCGGCAGGCCCGCTATCCCCACAACGGCAACAAGCACCGCATCAACATCCGCTCTTGCGCAGACGTCCAGCAGTGCTTCCTCTCCAAAGTTCCACTCACATTCACTTGTCCCGCCGAACCCCTTCGGCGGATGGGTCAGCACGGCCGTTTCCGGTCGGAAGACCCTGACCTGCTCCTGCAGCAGCTCGGCACTGCTTCTGGCAGCCAGTGCCACGGCGCGGTAACGGTCCGGATGCCTGGAAATGACGTCCAGCGCCTGCCACCCGATCGACCCGGTGCTGCCCAGGATCGCAATGTTCTGCATTTGCCCGTCCCTTCTGCGCGCATCAAAGAACGCGCGGTCAGATCACTGTCAAAATCAACAGATAGATGCACAACGCCACCGCGTTGTACATGATGCCGTCCAGGCGGTCGAGCAGTCCGCCGTGGCCGGGAAAAATCTTGCCAAAGTCCTTTACGCCGCAGAACCGCTTGATATACGAGGCGACGATATCACCCACCTGCGTCATCAGCGACCCGATCAGCGCCAGCACGATAAAAATCCAGAACGGCACGCCGTCCCCGAAATACAGGCTGTTGAGGAAGATGATCGCCGCGGCAAACAGCGAACCCACAAACCCGCCGATCGCGCCCGCAACGGTCTTGTTGGGACTGACGCGCGGGATGAGCTTGCGCTTGCCGAAGGCCATGCCGAAAAAGAGCGCAAAGCCGTCGCTGGCCACCGAAAGGCCGAACATCATCCAGACATACAGCCGCCAGTGGGGCAGGCCGTTGGTCATGACAATGCACATGGCCATGATGGGCAGCGCAGGATAGAACGCCGGCAGCAGCGCCGCCAGCATCTCCTTCGCATCCGGCTCATGGGTCAACGAGGTCGCCGCCATACCGCCCAGCGCGCCCGCCAGCAGCATGATCAGCAAGCCCGTCGTATCAAACAGCAGATACGCCGGCGTCAGCAGCAGCGCATAGAGATAGTAAATCCACTTGACCGGATGAAAGCCGCCGGAGGAAAGGCTGTCCAATATTTCATGGGTGCCGATGAGCAGCAGCAGCACCGTGTTGATCACGAGCGCCGTTTTGCCAAGCAGGATCATGGTGATCGTATAGGCCGCCACAATCAACCCCGTGACAGTTCTTTTCAGCATTTGATTTTTCCCTTTATCTTTCCGTCTCGATACAAATCAGAGGCGTTTTTCAAACTTTGCCAAAACGCCGATCGCGGCGCGCATAGGTTTCCAGCGCGCGGGCAAATACCTCGCGCGTGAAATCCGGCCAGTATTCCGGCACGAATACAAATTCCGCATAGGCGCACTGGTAGAGCAGGAAGTTGGAGATGCGTTCTTCGCCGCTGGTTCGGATGAGCAAATCCACCATCGGCAGCCCCGCGGTGTAAAGCTCGCCTTCAAAGGCAACTTCATCAATTTGCTCCGGGCGCATTTCGCCGTCGGCACACTTTTCCGCCAGACGCCTGGCCGCGCGCAGGATCTCCTGCCGCCCGCCGTAATTCAGGGCGATGTTGAGCTTGAGTCCCTTGTTGTCCTTCGTGCGCTCCATGGCGCGCAGCGCGGTTTCCCGCTGCAAATCCGGCACGGCGGACAGATCCCCCAGCATCCGGATGCAGACGCCCTTGCGGTCGAGCTTGTCGATCTTTTTGTTGAAGTATTCGACGATCAGCCCCATCAGCGCGGCAACCTCGTCCTTAGGACGCGCCCAGTTTTCCGTCGAAAAGGCAAACAGCGTCAGCGCTTCGATTCCCCACCCACCGCAGGCCTCGATGATGGGCTCCAGCGCCTCAACGCCTGCGCGGTGCCCGAAGGCTCTGGGCATTCCCCTTTTTTTCGCCCAGCGGCCGTTTCCGTCCATGATGACGGCGACATGCCGCGGCATTAACTCCGCCGGGATGGGCAGTTCACTCATGCTTTTCCTCTTCCTCCGCCGTATCGTCAAAAAACGAGACGGTCAGGCGCACCGTCCCTGCGAAACACGCGGCGCGCACCACGCGCGCCGCGCCCGTTTTATCCGGCCTGCGGGGCGGGCAGGTGAACTCCGCCTCGCAATTCTTCCCCGCAAGCAGCGCCTTGGCCTGCGCAAGCGGCAGGCCGAGGACAGCTTTCATCATACCGCCATGAGCTCCTTTTCCTTGTCCGCGGTCACGGCATCCACTTCCTTGACGATCTTGTCGGTCGCCTTCTGGATCTTATCCTCGGTGGTCTTCTGCTCGTCTTCGGTAATGAGATTGTCCTTTTTCATCTTTTTGATCTGGTCGTTGGCCTCGCGGCGGATCGAGCGGATGGCGATCTTGCATTCCTCAGCCAGCTTGCGGGTCTGCTTGACGAGATCCTTTCTGCGTTCTTCGGTCAGCTCCGGCATCAGTAGGCGAATCACCTTGCCGTCATTGGAGGGATTGATCCCCAGGTCGGACTTCTGGATCGCCTTCTCGATGGCCTTGAGCATGCTCTGCTCCCAGGGCGCAATCTGGATGATGCGCGGATCGGGGATGGAGACGTTGGCCACCTGGTTGATGGGGGTGGGAGTGCCGTAATAATCCACCAAAATGCGGTCGAGCAGCTGGGGGTTGGCGCGTCCGGCGCGCATGGAAGTCAACTCTTTTTTATAGACAGCAACGGATTTGTTCATTTTTTCAAGCATGGTATCGACGACCTCTTTGGTCATAGAAAAGCGCCTCCTCTGCAATCAAGTCGGTTTTATCACCTATATTGTATATAATTTACCGCACAGTGGCAAGTCCTTTTGAAAAAAGATGTGTGAATAAAGTTTGATTCCGAAGGCGAAATCTGCTATGCTGAAAAGCGGAAACCGAGAGATTGTTTCGTCTTTTACGGAGGATTCTCATGCAGAAAACGTTGTTTTTTGATCTCTATTTTACGCTGATCGTGCCCGCGGTGATTCCGGGGCGGAACGAGTGGGACTATCTCGGCATCACACAGCCGGAATGGAACGCCTTTGCCGAAACCGAGGAACGCTGCGCGCTGGCGGATTCCGGCGCGATCGAAACGCCCCGCTCCCTGACCGAGGAAATCGCCCGCTGGGGAAATCTGTCGCTTTCGGATGAAGATCTGGACGAGCTGACCCGGCGGCGCATCGAACGCTTCCGCGCAACGCTGATGGATGTAGACCCGACGATCCTGCAAACGCTGAAAATACTGAAGGACGCAGGCTACAAAATGTGCCTGGTCAGCAATGCGGATGTGGTCGATACGCTCTATTGGGACGAATCCCCTCTGGCGCAGCTGATGGACGAGGCGGTGTTTTCCCACAGAGTTCGCATCTGCAAGCCGGAGGAAGGGATTTACCGCCACGCGCTGGCGCGGATGCGCGCCGCACCCGAAGAGAGCGTGTTCATCGGGGACGGCGGTTCGGATGAGCACCGGGGCGCCAAACGCCTGGGGATGCGCACGGTGCTGACCACTTACCTCCGCCCCAACGGGAGGCAGGGGCTGGAGCGCCGTCTGCCCTATGCCGATGCGGTGATCGACAACTTTGCCGATCTGCCCAAGGTGCTGGAAACTTTATAACCTTTCTGCTGCAAAGGAGGAATGCGCCATGAAGAAGCCGCTGTTTCTGCTGATGATTGCCGTGCTGCTGACGCTGGCCGGCTGCGCCGCAAACACACCGACCGTGCGCCGCACCTACGAGCAAACGCCGCTGGACGAAATCGAGTCGCGCACCTCGAACCACGAAGAAGTCGTGCTGATTTCTTACGAAGAGCTGAGCGACGGCTCCTGGCGGGCCCAGGGAATCGTCTATCCTTTCCGGCTTGAACTGACCGGACGGCTCCCTCACGCAGCTTGCGATTCAACCTATGTACTGTTGAGCCAAAACGAAGATATTTCATTTGAACAGGCCTGGAAGGCCGGCGGGCTGAGTAGTGATTTGCGCGATTACTTTGATGCAGGGGATACGGTCATTGTCTCGGTGCGTTAAAACCCTTGGGCAAGCAAAGGCCTCATTCTGTTTGAAAGCAAACAGAATGAGGCCTTTTATTAGATTTTACGCCTGCTGCGGAGCTTCCGCGCGGGTGATGTTGCGGATCCACTTAAAGCGGTTGACCTTGAAGATGGCCACGAAGCACTTGTAGATCTGGTCGCCCTTGAGCAGCGCGAACACGAGCCACGGCGGCGCGCCGAACACATAGCCCGCCAAATACGCGGTAAAGAGCACCACCGGTACCCAGATGGAGTCGTTCATGAACACGAAGGCGGTGTCGCCGCCCGCGCGCACGATGCCGGTCAGGCTACACGCCTGATAGGAGGTGCCGATCGTGGTCACGGCCAGCACGATCAGGAACTGGCGGCTCATGTCGAGCGCCTCCGGGCTGTACTTGGGATAGACCACCGGCAGAAGCCAACGGCAGGCAAACAGGATGCCGCCCGTGATCACGCCCAGTCCCAGGAAGATCAGCTGCAAGGTCTTGGCATACTGCTTGACCTTTTCAACATCGCCCGCGCCGACAGCCTTGCCGATGACGATGGACGAGGCGGCCGACAAGCCGAACACCGCCACGGTGATGACGGAAAAGAAGGTATTGGCCACGCTGTAAGCCGTGATGGCGGTGCTGACGCCGAGCTTGCCGATGATCGCACCCTGCACCGAAACATTGGCCGCCCAGACCACGCCGCCGCCGATGACGGGCAAGCCGTATTTGAGATAATCCATCAGCAGCAGCTTATTGCCGCGCAGCAGCTCCCCAAGGCCGGGGCGCAGCTTTTGATCCATAAAGAATACATACACGACCACGATGCCGATCTCCACAATGCGGGAGATGAGCGTCGCAACGGCCGCACCCTCGATGCCGCAGCGCGGGATGATCTGCGCGCCGCCCACGTTCAGGCCGAAGATCAGCAGATAGTTCAGCACAATATTGGTCAGCGATGCGGACATACTGGCCACCAGCCCCAGCCGCACGTTTTCGACCGAGGTCATGACCGCCACCAGCACGTCGGTGACGCTGTAAATCAGATACGTCCACGCCACGATGCGCAGATAGCCGCGCCCGGCTTCAATGGCCTGCGCGTCGTTGGTGAACAGCCCCAGCGTGAAATCCGGGAAGAAAAAGCCCAATATAAATGCCGCAACGCCCAGCGCCATGGAAAACTTAAGGCCGATGCCAGCCAGTGTCTTAATGCTCCTGGTTTCCCGCTTACCCCAGTATTGCGTCGCCAGCACGGTCACGGCGGCAGAGACATTCATTGTGATAGTGAACAGAAAATTGGTCAGCTGGTTGGCCATCTGCGCGCCGTTGGTGGCGGCTTCGCCCAGCGCGGCCACCATCAGGTTGTCCGCCATGCCCACGGAATTGACGATCAGGTTTTTCAGCACGATGGGCAGCCCCAGCGCCAGCAGCAGCTTATAGAATTCCCTGTCGCGAACGAATACTTTGCTCATTTTGTTTTTTGTTTCCTCCCCGGACAAACAGTCCTTGGGTCATTATATCCCCCGCGCCGCAGGGCTGTCAACGGCTCAAAAAGAAAAAAGGAAGAGCTGTTCGGCCAGTTGGCCGAACAGCTCTTCCTCTGCTTTATCTTCCGGAAAAATCACTTATTCCAGGAGAAGTCACGGTAGAAGAATGCGGAAAACTGCGTGTTCATGTCGGAAGCATTCAGATCCGCATCATAAGCATAGAACGTGGTAGAGTAGTACACCGGGATGTAGGCCAGGGACTCGGTGGCCACCTTCATCGCCGCCTGAGTGGAAGCGGTGTCGGTCATGGACGCGAAGGCTGCCTGCACGTCCGCATCGTTGATGCCGGACATGTTCAGGCCGGTATCCAGATTGAACAGTGCCTCGTAGGACCGGAACTGCGAGGTCAGGCCGATGCCGATCATGCCCAGATCAAAATCGTGATTGTCGAAGCGGGCCGTATCGCTGATTTCCTCGATGTTGATGGTGAAGTAGCTCTGCTCCAGCTCTTCCTTCAGCACTTCACAGGCGGAAACCCAGTCGGTGCGGGCGGACGAGACGATCAGGGTCAGGGGGAGCTTGTTGCTCTCGGAGTAGCCCGCTTCGGTCATCAGCGCGTTGGCCTTTTCAACATCCATGTCGAAGTGATCCGCAACATCCGCATAATCGACGATCAGGGGCGTTGCGATGTTGTAGGCGGGCTTTCCGGAATCGCTGCTGGCGATGGAGCACAGATCCTCGGTGTTCATGCAGTAGGCAATAGCCTGACGCACGCGCAGGTCGGCAGTGGGCTGACCCTCGACGCAATTGACCGTGACAAAGCAAAGGTTGTTGACGAACTGCTCCTTGGCCACGACGTTGTCGTAGGTCTTGATGTTCTCAAAGTTGGTCGCGCTGTAGTTCGCCATGTCCAGATCGCCGGACTCGAAGGCGATTTCCGCGGAACCGGTGATATACTTAAAGGTGATGGTATCGATGGTAGCAGGCGCCCAGCCGTCGGCAAAGCGCTCCAGCACCACGTCTCCGTTCTCGTTCTTGGAGACAAACTTATACGCGCCGGTGCCGTCCACATTGAAGCCAAGATCGCCGTCGGGATCGGAGATCACGGTCTCGCAGTAGGACTTGTTGATGATATTCATGCCCTGAATATAAGGCATCAGCGCTTCAAAGTTATAGCCCTGATCCGCCTTGGGGAACACGAGCTTGATGTGGCTGTCGTCCACAACCTCAACCTCCATGGTGCCCACCAGCGTGGAGCACAGGGGAGAGTGGGTGCAGTGGGACAGGGTGTAGGCCACGTCCTCCGCCTTGAGATCATCGCCGGAGTGGAACTTGGCGGCGCGCAGGGTCACATCGACGCTGCCATCGTCGTTGACGGTGTATTCTTCGGCCAAAGCGTTTACGATGTTGCCGTCATTGTCCAGGTAGAACAGCGGGTCATAGACATTGATGATGATGTTGTCCTCGCTCTGTTTCTTGAACAGTTCGGGGTCCAGCGTGGTGATCGGGTCACTGATCGCAACGGTCAGGCTGTTATCGGCCTTGCCGTTGGTGGTGGGGCGGGTCTTGCCGGAGGCTTCCGCAGTAGGCTCCTGAGCTTCCTGCGTCTCTCCGTCCGCAGCCTGGCTTTCGCCGGGCGCAGCGCTCTCGGAAGGCGTGGTGGACTGGCTGCATGCAGTCAGCGTGCACAGGGTCAGCATCAGCGCCAACACCAGTGCCAAAATGGACTTCTTTTTCATTGTCGTTCACCTTTCTCTCTAAGGTTGTGTGAATCTATCTCCGCGTTTTTGCGCGGAGGGGTCAAAGCGCCGGGAATGGCGCGTCTGACGCAAGTTCAATCGAACAGGTGGCATTTGACAAAGTGGTTTTCCTCGATCTCATGCCACTGTGGTTCTTCCTCGCAGCACTTCTTGGCATACGGGCAACGGGTGCGGAAACGGCAGCCCGGCGCAGGATCGACCGGCGAGGGGACGTCGCCCTGCAAAATGATGCGGGATTTATGCTCCTTTTCCGCCTTGGTAAAGGCGGGGGTAGCGGAAAACAGCGCCTTGGTGTAGGGGTGCGCACGGTTCTTATAGACCAGCTCCATCGTGCCGCGTTCGACCACCTGCCCCAAATACATCACGATGATCTCATCGCTGATGAAATGGACGATGTTCAAGTCGTGGGAGATAAACAGATAGGTCAGCTTCAACTCGTCCTGAAGGTCCTTCAGCAGGTTGATGATCTGTGCCTGAATCGAAACGTCCAGAGCAGAGACCGCCTCGTCGCAGACCACGAACTCCGGGTCGGTTGCAAGGGCGCGCGCAATGCAGATGCGCTGGCGCTGACCGCCGGAGAACTGATGCGGATAATGCGTAGCCATCTCCGGGTAAAGGCCGCACATCTTCATCAGCTGCTCCACCTTCGCCTGCCGCTCCGAACGGCCGGAAACCAGATGGAAGTTCTCCATGCCCTCGGCGATGATATCCCCGGCACGCATGCGCGGGTCAAGCGAGGAATACGGATCCTGCCAGACCAGCTGCATCTTTTTGATGTAGGGACGGCGCTCATGGGCGGAAAGGTTCGTGATATCCGTGCCTTCATAGAAGATGCGGCCGGAGGTCGGGTGATAGATATCCAGCAGCATCTTGCCCACGGTGGACTTGCCGCAGCCGCTTTCGCCGACGACGCCCAGCGTCTTGCCCTTGGGCACGCGGAAGGAAACGTCGTCCGCGCCGTGAATCCAGCTGACCGTTCGGCCGAGGTTGTCCGACGCAGCGGGGAAATGCATCGTCAGGCCGTCCGCCTCCAGGAAGTAGTTGTTGCTGCGGAGATATTCGTTTTTATCCTCATGCTGCATTTACTCCACCTCCCCTTCCGGCGTCTGCTTCCAGCAGTGGCAGGAAACGCTGTGGCCGGCGTTGACGCTCTCCTTATCCGGGAACACATCGCGGCACCGATCCTGCGCATAGGCGCAGCGGTTATGGAACGGGCATCCGGCGGGCATATCCTTGAGCGTAGGCACGCTGCCGGGAATGACCTTGAGCCGGTCGCCGTGGTAATCGGGATTGGGATGCGAATCGATCAGGCCGATGGTGTAGGGGTGACGGGGCTGGGTGAACAGCTCGTCCACGTTCGCCTCCTCGCAGACCCTGCCGCCGTACATGATGAGCACGCGGTCCGCCATCTCGCTGATGACGCCCAGGTCATGGGTCACAAAGATGATGGACATCCCGGTTTCGGCCTTGAGCTCGTTCATCAGGTCGAGCACCTGCGCCTGAATGGTGACGTCCAGGGCGGTGGTCGGCTCGTCACAGATGAGCAGCTTGGGCCGGGTGATCATCGCCATGGCAATCATCACGCGCTGGCGCATGCCGCCGGAGAGCGCGAAGGGATAACTGTTCAAAATGCGCTCCGGGTTGGGAATTTTGACGCGGCGCACCGCCTCGATGCTCTGATCGTAAGCGTCCGCCTTGGAAATTTTATGATCGTGAACGCGCAGCGCCTCCATCAGCTGGTCGCCGATGGTGAACAGCGGGTTCATCGCCGTCATGGGCTCCTGAAAGACCATGGCGATTTCGTTGCCGCGGATGGGGCGGAGCTGCTTCTGATTCATCTTGAGCAGATCCTTGCCATCGAAGAGAATTTCACCCGTAGGATAGAGCGTGCGCTGCGGGGGATTGAGCTGAAGAATGGACATGCAGCTGACGGACTTGCCGCAGCCGCTCTCGCCCACAAGGCCCAGGGTTTCCCCCTTTTCGAGCGTGAAGGAGACGTTCCTCACGGCGTGCAGCACCGTTTTGCGGTCCATGCGGAAATCAACCGACAGGTTTTTGACCTCCAGCAGGTTTTCCTTGGATTCCATTGCCGTCCTCCTTCCTCTTATTTGGTGGATTTGGGGTCGAGCGCGTCTCGCAGACCGTCGCCGACCAGGTTAATGCTCAGCGCCGTCAGCGCAATGGCCAGGCCGGGGAAAATCGCCATATAGGGTGCAGTGCGCATATACTGCTGCGCATAGTTGAGCATGGCGCCCCATTCGGGAGCGGGCGGCGCAACGCCCACGCCGATAAACGAAAGACCCGCCGCCGAAAGCATCATGCCGGAGATGGTCATGGTCGCATCGACGATGATGGGGTCGATGGCGTTGGGCAGGATGTGCTTGAGGACGAGCTTGACGGACTTGGTGCCCGAAATGCGCGCCGCCTTGACATAATCCTGTTCCACAACGCCCAGCACCACCGCGCGGATGTGCAGCACAAAGCCGGGAACCGAAACAATGGTCAGCGTCAACACCATGTTGAACACGCTGCCGCCCAGCACAGCCAGCAGCACCAGCGCCAGCAGAATGCCGGGGATGCAGGTAACGACGTCTACCACGCGCATGATGACGAAATCCGCCTTCTTGCTCAGCGCGCAGACCGAAGCAATCGCCGCGCCGATGATCAGCGAAAGCAGCGTCGCACCCACGCCGATGCCCACCGAGATGCGTGCACCGTAGAGCACGCGGGTGAACAGGTCGCGCCCCACGTTATCGGTGCCGAACCAGTGCTCGGCGTTGGGAGTTTGAAGCTTTGCTTTGGTGTTATAGGCCGTGACCAGTTCGGGAGGCACCAACAGATTGGCAAAAATAATGCCGAACAGGATCACGATCAGAATCACTGCGCCCACGACCGCCGCTTTGTTGTGCAGATAGCGCTTGACGATATCGGTCGCCAGGCTATTGCGCGCGGGGGAGGGCATACCGCTTGCATTTTTTGCTCTCATTTTTTATACCGCGCTCCAATCTTCGGGTCGATCAGTGCATAACAGATATCCAGCAGCACCATGGCCACCATGAAAATCAGTGAAAGCACCAGCGCGCAGGTCATGACCACGGGCACGTTTTTTTCTTTAATCGCGCTCAGCATATACATGCCCACGCCGGGAATGGTGAAAATCTGCTCCACGATCACCGATCCGCCCAGGGTCGATGCCAGACCGCTGACCAAGAGCGTGATGATGGGCAGGCTCGCGTTTTTGAGCGCATGCTTCCAAATGACGCGCTTTTCGCTGCATCCCTTGGCGCGCGCGGTGCGGATGAAATCCTGATTCATCGCATCGAGCATGGAGGAGCGCGTCATGCGGCTGAGTACCGGCACGTTGCCCAGCACCAGGGTCGTCACCGGCAAGATGAAGGACTTGAAGCTATCCACGCCGAAGGACGGCAACCAACCTTTGTAGACCGAGAAATAGAGAATCATACAAACAGCCACGAAGAACGAGGGAACCGATGCGAACAGCACCGCGAAGATCGTCACCGTCGTATCCAGGAAAGAATACTGCTTGATGGCGCTGAGAATGCCCAGCCCCACGCCCACCACCGACGCGATGGAAAAGGCGATCAGCCCCAGCCGGATGGTCAGCGGGAATCGGGAACCCAATTCCTTAAAGACGTTCTCCTGCGTGGTATAGGACATTACGTTGCCGGTCACCAGCCCTTTCATGTATCCCCAGAAGCGCGACCACAGGCTGCCGGAAAAGCCCACCTTCTCATTGAAGGCGTCCTTGACCTCCTTCGGCGTGGTTAGGGGCAATACGTTGGACGCCGGATCGCCCGGCGTCAGGGCCATGATCAAAAAGATCAGCAGCACGACGCAAAACAGCATCGGGATCAAATAAAGCAATCGTTTGACAATATATCGGGACATGGCAATCCCCCTACTCTTACTTTTTAAGGAAGCGCACCAGCGCTCCACCCTGCTCCGTCACCAGCGGCAGCGCGACGGAATCGATCTCGCCGCCGACCTCCGCGGTGTGGAAGTGTGCCGGAATGCCCGCGGGCAGCTCGCCCAGTATGCCGTCCAGCACAAAGGTGTCGTAATGGAAGTGCTTGAGCTTCGCTTCCGTGCCGATGAAGGTCAGGTACAGCGCGCCGTCTTTGAGGGTGACGGTCAGCGGCGTATAGCCGGGGCGCTGATAAACGCCTACATAATCCTTGGCCGGGTGCGAAGGATGGGTGAAGGGCACCTGCTCGCCGGTAAACGCCTTGAGCATCTGCGGCGTCGCTCCCGAACGGCTGGCTACATAATCGTGGTAGCGCTGAATCCAGTTGCCGCCCTCGGCGCCCAGATAATGGTCGATGATCTCACGAGCCAGCGCGAAATGCAGGTAGCTGCTGTTCATGTTGGTATAGGCCACCACGCCCAGATTCAGCTCCGGCACGAAGCTCGTAAAGCCGGAAAAGCCATTGATATTGCCGCCGTGGTGCAGAATCTTGTGCCCGCGGAACATCTCCACCATCCAGCCCATGCCGTAGCACCAGAATTCGGTCTCCTCCATGGGCATATCCAGCGGGGCGGACAGCAGCATGTTGGGCTTGTGCATTTCGTTCATCGCGGCTTCGCTGATGATGCGTTTGCCCTCAAATTCGCCGTTGTTCAGGTGCAGCTGCACCCACTTGAGCATATCCGCCGGGCAGGAGTTGATGGAACCGGCAGGCCCCAGCGGCGCGCCGATGCCCTTGGCCTTGTCCTCGGCAGGCATCTTGTAGAAGGGAATGTGCTCAATGCCGTGCAGACCTTCGTCGGGGTCAGTACGGTCATACGGCTCGGCATGGTTTTCGTTCGCCTGAATATCCTCGATAAAGGCGCAGGAACGGGTCATGCCCAGGGGGCCAAAGATGTATTCGTCCAGGCACTGCTCAAAGCTCTTGCCTGTGACGCGCTCCACGATATAGCCTGCCAGAATGAAGCACTGGTTGTTGTACTGGAACTTGCTGCGGATGGGCTTGTTGGGCTCCAGATAGCGCAGGTTATGCACCAGCTCTTCCTTGGTGAAGTCCGTGCCGTACCAGCTGTATTCGTGACGCGGCATACCGGTGCGGTGGCACAGCAGGTCGCGCAGGGTGACGTTTTCCGTCGTGAAATCGTCGTAGAAACGAACGTCCGGAACATAGTTTTTGATGGGAGTATCCCAATCCAGCTTTCCCGCGTCCACCATAGCCGCGACCAACGTCGCGGTGAATGCCTTGGAACAGCTGCCGATCTGGTAGAGCGTCTCGCCCGTGGCAGGGAGATCGTTCTCCACATCGCGCTTACCGAAGCCCTCGCAGAGCACGACCTTGCCATCCTTGACCACGCCCACGGAGACCGAGGGGCTGTCCCAAAGCTTTAGACCATCTTCCGCCATTTTGCGGAAGCCGTCAAAAAAATCTTTATCCTCCATGCTTTTCCTCCTTTGCCGTGCTCTGTTTATTTGGCTTTGGTGAAAATGATGGGCTTTAAGCCCTGCTCGCTGCCCAGCGTTGCGGACAGCGTGGAAATTTCGCCCTTGGGGTTCGCGCCGAAGGTGATCACAAAGCCCGCCGGCAGTTCGCCGATGGTATCCTCCGTCGCAAACGAATCATAGTGGAAATGCTTGAGTCCCACCACAAAATGGTTAAAATCCGCCGTCAGCTTGCCGTCTTTTTCGGTAATGAGGAAGCGGCGGTAACCCGGCGCTTCGTAGACGCCGGCATAATCCCCGATGGGATGGGAAGGCTTCGTGTTCGGAACCGGCGTGCCGCCGAAGGCTGCGTAAAATTTCTTGACACGGTCAAACATCGCCTTGTTGTTATCCAGCATCCGCTGATACCAGTTGCCATCGGTCGCGCCCATCACGGCGTCCACCGTCTCCTGCACAAACGCGTCCGCGATCAGCGCCACATCCATGTTCACGCTGATGAACACGCCCAGATTCAAATCGGGTACAAAGGCCGTGGAGCTAGTAAAGCCGTTGATATTGCCGCCGTGCTCCGCCATGCGGTGGCCGCGGTAATTGTAAAGGCTCCAGCCCAGACCGTAGGAGGTCATGCTGCGCTGCGGCTTATAGGCGCCGCCGTCGCCGGTATCAATGTGCGCGGTGACGAGCAGCTGCATCAGATCCTCGCGCACGAGCTGCTTGCCGTCCACCTTGCCTTTGTCCAGATTGAACTGTAGCCACTTGGCCATATCGCTGGCGCAGGTGCAGACGCAGCCCGCCGCCGCCGTGGGATCGCCCACCAGGGAATCGGGATCCTCCGCAGGCGAACAGTAGAACGGAATGCGGCGCACACCGCCCATCACATAATCCTTAGCACGGTTGAAGGGCAGCGCGTAGTCGTCCGATTTGCGCATCAGCGCGGAGTAGGCAACCGTGCGATCCATGTGCAGGGGCTTGAAGATCTTCTCGGTCAGGAATTCCTCAAAAGGCATGCCGCTGATCTCCTCGATCAGACAGCCGACGATGAGATAGTTGAAATTGCTGTACTGAAAGCGATAGCGGACGGGCGCGCTCAGCGGCAGGTCACGCAGATTTTTCATCAACTGCGCCCGCGAAAAGCCCGTGCCGTACCACGCATATTCATGGCGCGGAAGCCCGGAGCGGTGCGACAAAAAGTCGCGCACCGTCAGATGATTGGTCGCATAATCATCGTTCAGGCGGAAGGAGGGCATGTATTCGATGATCGGGGTATCGAAGTCCAACTTGCCTTCAGTGGCCAGCATCGCAGCCGCCGTGGCCGTAAAGGCCTTGGAGCAGCTGGCGATCTGGTAGAGCGTATCGCCGGTGGCGGGCTGAGATTCGTTGTCCTTCAGCCCCACGCCGTCACACAGCAGCACCTTGCCGTCCTTCACCACGCAGATTCCCGCCGAGGGAACCTCCCAAACTTTCAGCTGCTCCGCCAGATGGGCGCGCAGATTGTCCAGCCAATCGTTCACAAAGCTCACACCTTTCTGCCGCGGGCGCATCCCCCGCCAAATGCGTTTGTTTTTATTCCGTCACCTTTTTGAAGCACTCTTCGCCGACGGCGGGGTTGAGGGCGATGCCGAAGAGGATCTCGCCGATTTTGCCGTCGTTGCCGATGCCGAAACGCAGCGTCATGCCGTTGAAGAGGGCAAAGACATCGTTGATCTGGAAGGTATCGTAATGATAGTGATCCAGTTCGCTGGTCTTTTTGTTGTAGGTGAAGAAGAGCTTGCCGTCCTTGTTTTCGATCACAATGTCGCCGTAGGTGGCATTACGGTAGGTTCCGGCGTAATCCGCCAGGTCGTGCGTGGGCTTGGTGCCCTCGATCCTGACGGGATTCATGCCCTTGAGCTGCTCCGGAATGGAACCGAACACCTGCGCCACGAAATCCCGCCAACGGTTATTCCAGTCTCCGCCCTTCGCGCCCAGCACGCGGTCGATGATCTCGTAGGTCGTGGCGTAGGTATCGAAGGAATCGTTGAAGTTGGTCAGCGTCACCACGCCCAGCTTCTGATCGGGAATCATCGTCACCAGTGCGGAGAAGCCGTTGATGTTGCCGCCGTGCTCCACCATCACATGGCCGCGGTAGGTCTCCACGAACCAGCCCATGCCGTAGGAGAAGAAATCCATTTCCTTGCAGGGCATCAGCAGCGGCTCGCTCATGAGCATATTGGCCTTGTGCATTTCCTTCATTGCGGCCTCAGAGATCAGCTGCTTGTCGCCGACCTTGCCGTTATTAAGGTTAAACTGCACCCACTTGAGCATGTCGTTGACGGTGGACATGATGGAACCGGCGGGTCCGTAGGGCGCGCCGATGCCCTTTGCCATGTCCTCGCGGTCGCTCTTGAGGAAGGGGATTTCGCGGATGCCCTGAAGCTCCACAGGGGTGGGACGATCGTAGGGCGTTGCGTGGTTGGCGTCGGCCTCAATCGCATCGACATAGAAGGTGCTGCGGGTCATGCCCAGGGGCTCGAAGATCTCTTTCTTGACGAACTCCTCCCAGGTCTTGCCGGTCATCTCCTCCACGAGCATGCCGGCGGCCACGATGCAGGTATTCTGATAGCACCAGTGAGAGCGGATGGACCAGCCGGGCTGCATGTTGCGCAGATTTTCCACCATTTCCTTACGGGTGCAGGGGCCGTCAATCCAGTAAGCGTCGTGGCGGGGCAGGCCGGTGCGGTGGCACAGCAGGTCTCGCACGGTGACGTTCGCAGTGGTGAAAGGCTCCTTAAAGCGCAGCCAGGGCATATAGCTGACCACGGGCTTATCCCATTCCAGAACGCCGCGATCCACCAGAATTGCAACCGCCGCGGCGGTGAATGCCTTAGAGCAGCTGCCGATCTGATACAGCGTGTCGGGATCGGGCTTGACCTGCTTATCCATGTTGGCGTAACCGAAACCCTCGGCCAGCTCCACCTTGCCGTCCTTGACGATGCCGACCGAGATGGACGGCTGATCCCAGGCCTTGAGTTCTTCCGCGATCATGCCGCGGAGGCTTTCCACGTTGATCATATCTGAATTTCCTCTTTTCTCCGATTTCCAAACCGAAATTCTTACGATCAGATGTCGTAATCCAGACCCAGGCCGGGCTTATCCAGCAGGGTGAACACGCCGCCCTCGCGGGTGAAGCCGCCGGCAATGCCGTCGTCATCGCCCTTATAGAACATAAAGCTGTCGCAGTCCGCCTCGACAATGGCCTTCTTGGCCGCCACCAGGCTCACGCCCGCGGCGATGGAGATTTTGTTCTCCTGCATGCAGCCGACCATGCAGCCCACGCCCGCTTCTTCCGCGATGTCCGCGATCTGCGCGCCGTAGTACAGGCCGCCGCACTTCATCAGCTTGATGTTGTAGAAGTCCGCGCAGTCGAGCTTGGCGGCTCTGTGCGCGTCGTGAATGTTGTGGATGGATTCGTCGAGCATGAGCTTGACGGAAGTGGTGTTCTTTCTCTTGAGCTCCGCCGCGCCTTCAAAATCCCACCAGGGCAGGAACTGCTCCGCCGCGTCAATGCCCAGCTTCTCGAATTCGGGCAGCGCCTTGAGCGCGGTCTCCACGCTGTATCCCTGATTGGCGTCGATGCGGATGCGCACGTCGGGGCCGACCGCATTGCGGATCAGCGTCAGCGCGCGGATATCGGTAGCCAGATCCAGTCCGGTCTTGACCTTGAGGATGCGGAAACCCTTTTCAAAAACATATTCCTTGGCGTCCGCCTCCATCTTTTCGGGGGCGTTGATGCCGATGGTGATGTCGTTGTGGACGACGGGATCGGTGCCCCCAAGCACCTTATAGACCGGCAGACCCTTCTTTTTGCCGATGATGTCATAGAGCGCCAGATCGAAGGCACACTTGGCAGCGCCGTTGGAATAGATGATGGAATCCATCAGCTTGTGCGCACCCGCAATGTCCATCGGATCAAATCCGATAAAGGCATCCGCGAACATCTTCATCACAATATAGCAGGTATCCATCGTCTCGCCTGTGACAAAGGCCAACGGTGCGGCGGAACCCAGGCCGTAGATGCCTTCGTCCGTTTCGATCTTTACCGTCCAGCTGTCAGCATCCTCAATCACACCGAATGCCACGCGAAAGGGCTCCTTCAGCGGCGCGGAAAACTTCTCAATTTTAACCTTGGTGATCTTCATAGCTCTAACCTCCGTCTTTTTTGCTCCGATATACAAGAAGGACCCGAATTGAAAACAACTCAGGCGCTTGACTGCATATTCGCACATCGCCGTCCCTCCGTTGGGGCGAAGCGCTTTGGCTGTTTCTTATGGTATAGCAACCATTTGCAAAATGCAACCGGTTTTCTGCTTACTTGCACAAAATATACAGAAAAACAACAAAATATACGAAAAAGCAACATATCACTCCCTCAATCGCCGGTTTTCAGCATCATTTGTTGCATTTTTATTTATGTATAATTCATTCTCTGCATGTTCATTTCTCTCAAAAAGCATTTTCTTTCCGCTAAGTTTTTTTCTTTTTACATAAAAAAGTTTCCGGCATTTCACATCAAATATGCCGGAAACTCTCTTTATTGCTTTATCATAGAAAAGCGCCTGTTTTTTAGTCTGTCAATAGGCCGCTTTCCCTCACAAACGCCAGTTCGCGCTCTATGTGCGTATCCCGCGCGCCGTCATGTTCATTGAAGGGATAAACGCAAATGTGCTTTTCGGAGCGAATGCGGTTGTAGGTGGCATAATAGCACAACGCAGGGCAGACGGGATCAGCCAGCCCCACGCTGGCAAAGACCTTCGCCGTGATGCGCTCTGCCATGTTCATGGTGTCAAAATAGCTCAGGGTTTCGTAAACGCGCTCCAGGTTGTCCGGATAGCGGCGCAGATAGTCGTTGACCGAGGTAAAAGACCCGTGGCGGTGCTCTACGCGGTACTCAATATTGCTGTTGCTGGGGACGTTGACCAGCGCAAGCTTCACCCGCCGATCCAGCGCGGAAACCGCCATGCCCAGCGCACCGCCCTGGCTCGTGCCGCGCACAAAGAGCCGATCCCGATCGATAAAAGGCAGGGTTTCAAGGAAATCCAGCGCTTTGACGCAATCCATATAGACCGCACGGTAATAATATTCATTCTTATCCAGCACGCCTTTGCTGTTCAGGTTCGTGACCATGCCGCTGTCGGAATAGTGTGCGCAGTTGCCGGTAACACCGCCCTGCTCGCGGCAGTCGATGGCGAGCACCGCACAGCCGAGCATCGCAAAGGCCACATGATCCGAAGGCGCGCCGCGGCTGCCGGTAAAGCCATGATACTGCACCATGGCGGGATATTTTTTCTTTTGGAGCACGGCCGGCACGATGAGCCAGCCGTGGATGCGGGTTTCGTCGAAACCGCAATACGATATGTCGTATACGTCCACCGCCGCGATGGGGTAGTCGATCTTTTCAACCCTTGCCTCCAGCGGCACGGCATGGGTCTGCTTCAGCGTTTTTGCCCAGAATTCGTCAAAGTCCGGCCGCTTGGTCAATTCCGGTAAATAGCTTTCCAATTCTGCGATTCTTTTCTTCAAAAAGTCCATCTTTCCCTCTCCTTTGTAAAACAGCCGAAGCCCCGGAGCAAAATCCGGAACTTCGGCTGCACGTTATGCTTTTACAGGATTACTTGACATCGGAATCGTCGAAAACATCGCCGCACTCCGGGCAGAACTTCGGCGGATGAGCGGGGTCTTCCGGCTCCCAGCCGCACTTGTCGCACTTGTAGAGCTTTTCGCCTGCGGGCTTCTTGGTGCCGCACTCGGCGCAGAACTTGCCCTTGTTGACCTTGCCGCACTGCGGGCAGATCCAGCCGTCGGCCCGCGCTTCGGGCTTCTTCTCGCCGCACTCCATGCAGAACTTGCCGGTGTTGACATGGCCGCACTTGGCGCACGTCCAGCTGTCCTCCGCGGGCTTGGGCGCGGGCTTCTTGGCGCCGCACTGCATGCAGAAGTTGCCGGTGTTGGTTGCGCCGCAGGAGCACTTCCAACCGTTCTCGGCGGGTGCGGCAGCCTGGGGCTGCTGAACCTGAGCCTGCTGCTGGGTCTGCTGCTGACCCATGGCAAAGAGCTGGTTGGCGTTCATGCCGCCGGCCTGGTTAGCCATGTTCATGCCGGCAAAGGCGAACATGGGGCCGGTGGCCTCGTTCTTGGCGGCGTCCTGCATGGCCTGCGCCTGTGCGCCGACCATGGTCGCGGCGGCCATGGTGGGATCGCGCATGACGGCGGTGCGCTGCAGGTTCTTGATCATAGCCTCATCTTCTTCAGAGGCCTTGACGGAGTTCACGCCGAAGGACGCAACCTTGATGCCGCGCAGCTCCGCCCACTTCTTGGACAGCACTTCGTTGAGCGCGTCCGCGATTTCCATGGTGTGGCCGGGCAGCGCGCTGTAACGGATGCCCATGTCGGAAATCTTGGCAAAAGCGGGCTGCAAAGCGGTCATCAGCTCGGATTTGAGCATACTGTCGATCTTGTCGCGGCGATAGCTCTCGGTCACGTTGCCGCAGACATTGGTATAGAACAGCAGGGGATCGACGATCTTGTAAGAGAACTCGCCGTGGCAGCGGATGGCGATATCGATGTCCAGGCCGATATTCTTATCCACGACGCGGAAGGGCACGGGGTTGGGCGTGCCGTACTTGTTGCCGATGATCTCCTTGGTGTTGAAATAGTAAACACGCTGATCCTTGGCCGTATCGCCGCCGAAGGTAAAGCGCTTGCCGATGGTCTTGAAGGTGTTGAGGATGGACTGGCCGAGGCTGCCCGCAAAGAGCGAAGGCTCGGTCGAGGCGTCGTACTTGTATTCGCCGGGCTCGGCGCAGAACTCGACGACCTTGCCCTGCTCGACGATGATCATGCACTGGCCATTGTTGACGGCGACCAGCGAGCCGTTGGAAATGATATTGTCCTCGCCCTTGGTGTTGGACGAACGGGCGGAAGTGCGCTTCCGGCCCTTCTGCACCAGGATATCCTCATCCAGCGCATCGCAGTAGAAATACTCGCGCCACTGATCCGCAAGCACGCCGCCCACAGCGCCGCCGATGGCTTTAATCAATCCCATATCTTTTTTCCTCTTTTCTGCGGATCGCCCGCGTATTTTCGGATAAATTCGACAGTTTTATTTTAACAATTTATTCGGCTTTTTTCAAGTTCCTTTCGCCCGAAGAGACGTTTTTCCCGCCCAAACGCCGCAAAAATGTGCGCGTCACTCGGTCACATCGCAGACCTGCGCCTCCGTATAGCGGATCAAATCGTCGGGATGGAGCAGCAGCTGCGCGCCGCGCACGCCCGCCGAAACGGCGATCACGTCGCAAAGCGTCGCGGTTTCATCAAGGTATGTGGGAAATTTCTTTTTCATACCGATGGGCGAGCAACCGCCGCGGATATAACCCGTCAGCCCCAGCAGATCCTTCATGGGCAGCATCTCGACCTTTTTATCGCCCGAAGCATGTGCCAGTTTTTTGAGATCCACTTCCAGCTCCACGGGAATGACGCACACCATCGGGCCCTTGCGCTCGCCCTTGAGCACGAGGGTTTTGAACACCTGCTCCGGCGGCAGGCCGCAAACCTGCGCCACATGCACGCCGCTCAAATCTTTTTCATCCACTTCATAGGTTTTGACTTCAAATGCAATGCCCGCCGCCTTGAGCAGACGCATCGCATTGGTGACAATCGGCTTTTCCGCCATTTGTCCCGCCTCCCTTTTCTTCCGTTTAACCGTACTCATGATAGTGAATCTTTCCGCCGAATGCAACCCGTTTTGCGTTAGATCCTCGTGTAAAAACGCCATTTGACTTGTCAGGGCGGGGCTTTATGTGTATAATGAAAAGAGGTTTTAAGAGGATGCGGGGAGGTGTGCCGGCGCAAAAGCCGGCAGAACAGACATGGCAGAAAAACTGAGGATATACGGCGGGCACCGGCTCGAGGGCACCGTTGTGGTCAACGGCGGAAAAAACGCGGCGCTGGCAATCATACCGGCGGCGCTGCTGTGCAACGAGCCTTGCACGATCGAAAACCTTCCGCAGGTGAGCGATACCTTCGCGCTGGAAAGCATTCTGCGCGAATTGGGTGCCAAAGTCGAGCTGAACGGCTCCACCATGACCATTGATCCGCGCGGGGTGAACAGCACCTTTGTGCCGGAAGCGCACGCGCGGCGGCTGCGCGCATCCTATTATTTCGTGGGTACGCTGCTGGCGTGCTTTGGCAAGGCGGAGGTTTCCTACCCCGGCGGCTGCACCATCGGCAACCGCCCCATCGACCAGCACATCAAGGGCTTTGAGGCGCTGGGCGCGAAGGTCTCCACCGACCGCGGCATGATTTCGGCCGAAGCGCCGGACGGGCTGCACGGCGCGGAGATCTATCTGGACATGCCCTCTGTGGGCGCGACCATCAACATCATGCTGGCCGCCACCAAGGCGCAGGGCAACACCACCATCGTCAACGCGGGCAAAGAGCCCCATATTGTGGACCTTGCCAACTTCATCAACGCCATGGGCGGCTCGGTCAAGGGCGCGGGCACGGACACCATCCGCATCCGCGGCGGCCGTCCGATGCACGGCTGCACCTATGCCGTCATTCCCGACCAGATCGAAACCGGCACGCTGATGATCGCGGCGGCGGCCACGCGCGGCGACGTATTGATCCGCGGCGCGCTGCCCACGCACATGGAGGCCCTGACGGCCAAACTTCTGGAAATGGGTGCGCATGTGGACGAAGGTATCGGCGAGGACTCCATCCGCGTCCGCTCCGACGGCAATCATCGCCACGTCAACATCAAGACCCTGCCCTATCCCGGCTTCCCGACCGACTTGCAGCAGCCGATGAGCGTGCTGCTGTCCACGGCGCGGGGTACTTCCATCATCAACGAGACGATCTTTGAGATGCGCTTTAAGCATCTGGAAGAGATTCGCCGCATGGGCGGCATTTCTCAAATCAACGATCGCATCGCCATCATCGAGGGTGTGCCCAAGCTCGTGGGCTGCCCGGTGACGGCCACCGACCTGCGCGCAGGTGCGGCGCTGGTGATCGCGGGCCTGATGGCCGAGGGCGTGACGGACATCTACAACGTCCATTTCATCGACCGCGGCTACGAGCATCTGGAAGATAAGCTGCGTTCCCTGGGCGCGCAGATTGAGCGTCTTCCCGCCGAAGAGGACTGATCTTCGGAACCTTTTTGATAAAAAAACAAGCGGCGGATCGCGTTTCATCCGCCGCTTTTCTCTTTCTCATTCATGGATTTCCAACGGAAGCCCGTCCGGATCGTGGAAAAAGGTCATGCGCCCGCCGGTGAATTCGTCCGTGCGGATCGGCTCGCACACAATGCCGAGCGCTTCCAGCCTGTCCGCCATCTCCGGCACGCTCTCCACGCGAAAGGCCAGGTGCCGCAGCCCGCAGGCTTCAGGATTGGTCACGCGCGCCGGACTGTTTGGCCGGCCGAAGATCTCCAATTCGCTCTGCCCGATGCGCAGGTCGAGCTTCCAGTCCCCGCGATCGGCGCGGTAATTCTCTCGCACGACCTCAAAGCCCAGCTTGTCCACATAAAATTCGCGCGACGCTTTGTAGTCCGATACGATGATAGCGACATGATGAATGACGTCAAACAGCGGCATGATTATCCTTCCTCCTCTTCTCCCGCAACCGTGCCCACGCGCACAAACCCCGCCGAAAGCGCCGTCAGCGCCGAATGCAGGTTGCGGCTGTCGCACAGATAGATCATCGGCTCCGGCACGTCCCTCACAAGCGCCAGCAGACAGGCGCGGGCATAGCCTTTCCCCCGATGGTGCAGATCGGTTTCAACGGTGATGTGCCGCATACCGGCGGCATCCGGTTCCCGCGCCACCGCCCAGGCGACCATTCTGCCCTCCCGCACCACGCCGCGGACGATTCCGTGCGGCATGCGGATGCAGCCGAGAATGGCCATGCCCGCTTCCGGCGGCACAGCGGCAATCTCTCCGGGCAGCGCCTCCCCCGGCGCAAAGGCAAGCAGCGTCTCCCCTTTGCGGGGACGAACAATATGCAGTGATTCCCGTTGAATCATTTTATTTCAAACTTCTCCTTTGGAAAGGATGGTGCACGGCATGGCGGTACTTCCTAAAACTCCGGCACGCGCTTCGGTTCATGCGATTGTGGAAGGCGCGCTGCTCTGCGGCGACCTCGTGCCGGGCGCGACGGCGCAGCGGCTGCTGGACGGCGTTCGCGGACACCAGAGCCTGCAAAGCGTTCCCGATCCGGACGCGCGCAACGAAGCTCCCGTCTCCTTCACCGTGGAAGGCGAGCGCATCGTGCTGACGGTTTACGGCCGCATTGATCGGCTCTACGGACTTTCCGTCGTGGAGGAAATCAAAACCACGCTGGACGCCGCGCCGGAGGACGCGCTGCCGCTGCACTGGGCGCAGGCGGAATGCTACGCCTTCATGCTGTGCGAAAAAGAGGGCCTATCTCACATCGACGTGCGCATCACCTACCTAAACCTTTCCAGCGGCGAAGTGATGCGCTTTACCCGCAGCCTGACGCACGCGGTGCTGGCCGAGCGGTTTTACGGCTATGTCCACCCCTATCTTGCACATCTGGACGAGCTGGCGGCGCACCGCGCGGAAGTCGCTTTGCAGATGAAGGCGCTGGCTTTCCCCTTCGCACAGTACCGCGCGGGACAGCGGGAGCTGGCGGCGGAGATTTTCCGCACCATCCGGGACAAGAAGATGCTGCTGGCGCAGGCGCCCACCGGCACGGGCAAGACGCTGGCCGCGCTGTTTCCCGCGCTCAAGGGCATCGGCGAGGGCTTTGTGGAGCGCATCTTTTACCTCACGGCGCGGACAACCGCCCGCAAGGCAGCGTTCGATGCGCTTGGGCTGCTGCCGGACAGCGCGCTGCGCGCCATCGCACTCTACGCACGGGAAAAGGTCTGCATTCACGATGCTCCCCTCTGCCGCACGGGAACCTGCCCCCGGCAGATCGGGTATTATGACCGCCTGCCGCAGGCGTTGGCCGCAGCCAAAGCGCTGCCGGGTCGCTTCGACCGCGAAGCCGTGCGCGCACTGGCAGACGAATACGAACTCTGCCCGTTTGAATTCTCGCTCGACCTTTCGCTGGAATGCGACGTGATCGTGTGCGATTACAACTATCTTTTCGACCCGCGGGTGCGCTTGCAGCGCTATGCTTCCGGCAGCAAGCAGGGACAGGTGCTGCTGATTGACGAGGCGCACAACCTTCCCGACCGTGCACGGGAGATGTACTCCGCTCGTCTGCCCGGAAAGCTGATCGACCGGGTGCGGCGCTCTATCCCGCAATCCGCGCGCAAGGGGGAACTTTATCTCTCCCTGCGGGCGCTGCGCCGGGCAATGGAAGCCGCCGCGGAAGAGGGCGAAATCCCGCGTGCAGAGGAAACTCCCCGCCCGGAGCTGACCGAGCGCTGCGAAGCGGTTTTGTGCGCTTTGCAGGAGAGCACCGAGGGCGACCCCGCGCTGTGCGCGCAGCTCCGGCTGGAACTGACGGGCTGGATCTATCAATCCGCAGGCTACGACGAAACCTGCCGCCTGTTGTTTGAGGGCGGCAAGTCCTCGCGGGAGATCACGCTTTACTGCACAGACGCTTCCGCACGCACGGGAGCGGTGCTGCGCCGCAGCCGCGCAGCGATTCTGTTCTCCGCAACGCTCACGCCGCCGGAATTCTATAAGACTCTCTGCGGCATGAAGGAGGACAGCGCCTGCGTGCACCTGCTCTCGCCCTTCCCGCCGGAGAACCTTCTGGTGCTGCATCTGCCGGTGAGCACGCGCTACAAGGCGCGGGAGGCGACGCTGCCGCGCGTGGTTTCGGCCGTTGCGGCGCTCGCCCTGAGCCGGGAAAAAGGCAATTTTATCACTTTCTTCCCCTCCTACGCCTATCTGCGGCAAGCGGCGGAGCTGCTGGAACCGCTGCTTAACGGCAAAGCGGAGCTGCTGATCCAGACCCCGGAGATGGATGAGGAAGCGCGCGCCGCCTTTCTCTCCCGCTTTTCACCTGAACCGGACGGGCGGCTGCTGGCGCTGTGCGCAATGGGCGGTGTGTTTTCCGAGGGAATTGACCTGCCCGCGGATCGCCTGTGCGGTGCGGCGGTGGTGGGCGTGGGGCTTCCGCAAATCGGCGTGGAGCGCGACGCACTGCGCAAGCGCTACGACGAAGCCTACGGCGACGGATACGCTTACGCCTACGTCTACCCCGGTGTCGGCAAGGTGCTGCAGGCGGCAGGGCGCGTCATCCGCTCGGAGAACGACCGGGGTGCGCTGCTGCTGATCGACGACCGCTACGCCGCAGACCCCTACCCCGCCCTGCTGCCCGCGCAGTGGACGCTGCGCCGCGTCTTTACCGATAAGCAGATCGCAGAGCAGCTGCGGGGATTCTGGGATCAGAACTGACGGTTCCGCCCTCAGGCTACTGCACTCTGTGATAATTCTTCCAGAAATCAATCGTTCCCTGCAAATCCTCTTCGCTTTCAAACAGATTCAGCTTCTTTGCGACCTCAATGGCAAAATCCACATAGGCGTTTGCTCTTGCCGTGGTGACATTTCGATCGCTGACCCAGTCTTCATCGGTCGAATGCGTCGATTGGACATCGCGCAGTATTCCCGCGCGATCCAGCACGTCCACCCCTGCGCAGATTCCCGCAATCAGGGCTCCTATTTTTTTCAGATCCTACAGATACGCATGGACTTCCGCTGTATCAATCTCCGGAATGTTTCCGCCCGGAAGGACAAAACTGCGGATTTCTCCTTTCTCCAGGCTATTCAGCGGCGCATCCGCGTTGACGGTAAAGCCCTCCATCGCCCGGATCGGCTTTCCGTCCAGGGTGCAGAAAACCATATCGCAGTGCGAGAAGTTCATGAAGTAATTCAGAATCACGATTTCATAAAAACAGCACTTGTTGTAGACCAGAAACACATCCTTCATCCCTGTATGCGCTTCTTTTACGGTTTCGGCTCTGCCCGCGTTTTTTCCGCGCAGGCAGAGCCGTTTTTTCACTCGACGAGGTATCCTTTTTCGCGCAGAGCGGTCAGAATGCGCTCCATGGTCTGCTCGTCCGGCGCTTCGACGGTATGCAGATGCACACCGCCGGTGAGCTGCGAGATGGGCGAGGTTTCGCCGCTTTCAAAATGGCGCATGAACACCTCTACGCCCGCGCGGGAGGACAGACGCAGCGGCGCAGTCATCTCGCCGTAGACGGGATGCTCGATGGACACATCCACCATCGTGCCGCCCAAGTCCACCACAGTCTCCAATTCGTCGCGCATCTGCGCGTTGGTCGTATGCTTTGTGGCAATGACGCGGCGCACGACGTTCCCGGCAACATTGGGCATGACGTAGCCCTCGGGCGTGGCAAAAATCATGCTGCCGCCGGTGCGCAGCAGCGCTACATCCTGCACGACGATCTGGCGGCTGACGCCCATCCTCTGCGCCAGCTCCGACCCGGTGATGGGGGCGCTGCTGCTGCGCAGCAGGCGCAGGATCTTTGCGCGTCTCTCCTTCGCTTCCATGGCAATCCTTCTTTCTTACCTGCGGTTGTCTTTGCGGCCGACGATGGTGAGCAGACGCAGCAGCTGCGCCACGGCGGCCAGCGCGGCGGCAAGATAGGTCGAAGCTGCGGCCTTGAGCACCTTTTTCGCCTTGGCAGGTTCGTCTCCGATCAGCAAACCCGAATCGGTCAGCGCGCGCAAGGCACGGCGGGAAGCGTTGATTTCCACCGGCAAGGTGATGAGCTGAAACGCCACCGCAAAGCCGTAGAGCACCACGCCGCCCAAGGCGAGATAGTAGGAATTTAAGAACAGCCCCGCCAGCAGCAGCGGCATCGACAGCGACGAGCCGAAGTTGACCAGCGGCACGATGGAATTGCGGATCTCCAGCGGCGCATAGCCTTGCGCGTGCTGCATGGCGTGCCCCGTTTCATGCGCGGCAACGCCCAGCGCGGCGATGGACGTGGAATCATACACGCTGTCGGACAGGCGCAGCACCTTCTCCTTCGGCGCATAGTGATCGGTCAGGTTGCCGCTGACACGGGTGACCGTCACATCATAAATACCGGCGCGCTGCAAAAGAGTCTGCGCAGCCTGCGCCGCCGTGATTCCGGCGCTTGCCGCCTCACGGGAATAGCGGTTGAACGTGCTCTTCACCGCGTCCTGCGCGATCATGCCCAGCACCGCCGCGATCACAATCCATATAATGGAATCATAATACGAAAAAGAGTACGGCATCTTGTTTTGCACCTCCGTTTGATTTCTTCCCTCCATTATAAAGAGTTTGCATCGTTCCGTAAAGACGAATTCCTTGACGGGCTGCGCTGGACGTGTTATAATATGTTTGTAAATCTATTAATTTATATTTTTATAAGAGGTGATCGAGATGAACAAGCATCGTCCTGCGGCGCTGGTCTTTGCCGCACTGTTTGCGCTGCATCTGCTGATTTTTGCAGGCGCACTTTGGGCGCGCAGACCGCCGGTTTGGCTGGTGCTGGCAGCGCTGGCCGCCCTGTGGCTGGCGGATTTCGGCGCGTTCCATCTGGCGCTGCACCTTGACCCGGCAAACCTGAAGCTGCACCGCAGGGCCTGCCAAATCTGCGCGCTGGCGGGCTACGGCTTCCTTGCGGGCTATCTGCTGCTGCGCACAACACGGACGGATCTTGTGCCGCTGGGGGCGCTGCGGGTCGTGTTTTACGAGCTTGCTCACGGCCATGCCGGTTTAGGACTTGCGCTGCGGCAGATCGCGCTGCCACTGTTTTCGCTGACTCCGCTGAGCTTCCTGCTGCCGCGGATGGCTTATGCTGCGCGCAAGCCGCTGGTATTCATGGGCACGATGCTCGCCTTTCTCGCCTGCTGTGCCGCGGCCATGGCACTGCTGCACTGCGGCGCACTGGTATTGGACGGGCTTTTGCTGGCCTTCCTCGGCTCCATGATCGGCTGGGTGCTGCTGTGGGCGATTCCGGCGCGGGCGACAGGTCAGCCCTCCGCGCGCTTCTGGGCGTAAGACGCGCGTAAGTTTTCCAGATAGCGCTCCTGCGTCAGGTCATAGAGGTACAGCTTTCCCTCCTTGCCGCAGTGGCTGAATCCGCAGGCGCAGACCGAGCGGATCGAGCGCGTGTTTTCCGGATCGATGCGGGCGATTACGCGCTCGGCGCGGCTGTCCAGAAAGGCCGCGGATAAGGCAGAGCGCACAGCGCCTTTTCCGTAGCCGCGCCCCCGAAGGCTCTCCTCGCCGATCGCATAGACGATCTCGTGCGTGCCGCGGCTCTGCGGCGGACAGAGCTTCACAAAGCCGATGGCCTCTCCATCCTTTTCGCAGACGAGGAAAAAGCGTCCTTCTTGATTAAATCGAAGGGCGAGCAGCGGCGCGGGGATTTTTCCCGCCAGGTCGCGCAGGGAATGAAGTGACCCCAAAAAGTTAGACAATATTCTGAAGTAAAAATTGTTCAAGCAGC
>OIWT01000335.1_pt1 | contig 67012 bp, 55 predicted proteins | sample 1587701 | NCBI WGS metagenome assembly OIWT01 (sample SAMEA3888904, study PRJEB22519) | human gut metagenome | biome: human gut; feature: human-associated habitat; material: faeces | place: Denmark | collected 2009
CAAGCAGACCATCTATGAAAACTATATAGATATCCTAAATTTCTTTGACAATAGATCCACCAATGCCTCTGCCGAATCTTTCAATGCCAAAATCAAAAACTTCAGAGCTCAGCTGATAGGCATATCTGACGTGAAATACTTCCTTTTTAGACTACAGAATACACAGGGTTTTCCCCTGACCCACTTTACCATAAGGCATCCTGCCTTATCTTCAATAGAAAGCAGTTCGGGATAGAATATGGGAAAATCAGTCCACGACTGCGCTCCGGTTTACGTCATCTGGCTGCTCAGCGAAGAGAAGGTAACTTTTCGTTGATTTGTAGAATATATTGCCGTTCGCGTTTAAAAACTCGACGTACTGAAACTTAAGGATTTAACGATAGCGAATCTATAATATACTAAAAATTAAACGTTTATGAAAAGCGATATGACCCTTTGGAATTATGTAGGCACAAATTATTCTGCAATATTCACTGCCATGTGCGAGAAAATTCCTAAATTTGAAGAACGGCAAGAATTGACCAATGACTGATAACTCGATATTCGACATTCCAGGATTACTTTCCCGTTTGCTTGTGGATCATTCCACCAGCAAGCCTGATGTTATCCATAATATTTTCTGGGCTACAAGCGACTATGAGGGCAGGGGTAAAGGTTATCAGTACATAGATGAAATAACCCCGGAAGCGATTAGTGGGGATAATGAGAATGCCGTCATTCCCAGAGTTCAGAAAAGGAAGAGCGAACAGTCCGCAAGGTCCAAGGAGATGGCAGAGGTTTTCACTCCATCCTGGCTCTGCAATAGGATGAACAACAGTGCTGACGAACAATGGTTTGGCGTCGCCGACACTTTCAACAAAGAGGCCGTAAAGGATGGTGTTCAGACTTGGATTGTGAGTAGGAAGAAGATATCCTTTCCAGAAGGGAAAACATGGATGGACTATGTCAGAAACACCCGCTTGGAAATAACCTGCGGTGAGGCTCCTTTCCTGGTGAGCCGGTACGACACCACCACCGGCGAAAGCATCCCTGTCGCGCGGCGCATCGGCATTCTCGACAGAAAACTGAGGGTCATCAAGGAAAACACCGGCACTGAAGAGGAATGGTATGAGGCGACTCTCATGGCCTTTAAGAGTGTGTATGGGTATGAATGGCAGGGAGATAGCCTGATACTGGCGCGAAAGGCTTTATTGCTGACCTTCGTGGATTACTACAAGGCTCAGTTTAAGAAGGATCCGGATAATGATAAACTATTCGAGATCGCGGAAGTCATTTCCTGGAATCTCTGGCAGATGGATGGCCTTAAATATGTGGTGCCGGGCTCCTGCCATGACGAGGAAGAAGAGATTTTTGGAAACATATTCGGTGAACCCGAAGTGAAAACCAATCCTTGCCCTGGATGCACCAGTGGTAATCCAAAGCTACACAACGGCATAAAGTGCCGGATTATGGACTGGAAGAAAGGAAGTCCAGTGCTGTTTATTGATTCAATGAAATAGAGAAAGAACGAGATATGAAATTTGACTTTGTCATAGGTAATCCGCCGTATCAAGATAATACTATTGGAGAGAATGAAACATATGCACCGCCGGTTTACCATTCTTTTATGGATTCCGCATTTGAGGTAGCGGATAAGGTACTCTTAATTCACCCAGCACGTTTCTTATTTGATGCTGGGAAGACGCCAAAGGCATGGAATAGAAAAATGCTGAGTGACAAGCACTTCAGAGTTTTGGAATTTGAACAAGATAGTAAAAATATATTTGCAAATACCGATATTAAAGGAGGTATTGCAATCACATTTAGAGATAGTAAAAAGGACTTCGGAGAGATTGGCACATATACAAGTTTTTTAGAATTAAATTCGATTAAAGATAAAGTATGTAACTCTCAATCATTCAAAAGTTTATATGATATTGTAGTTCCTAGAACTGCATATCGATTAACTCAGAAAATGCACGATGAGCATTCTGAGGCGATGACTCAACTAAGCAAAGGGCATGCATTTGATATGTCTACTAATATTTTTGAAAGGCTTCCACAAATATTCCACAATTCAAAACCAAACGATGGGAAGGAATACATACAGATAGTGGGAAGAGAAGGCAATGAGAGAGTGTATAAATATATCCGGAGAGATTACGTAAATAACGTAGCAAATTTAGATAAATACAAGATAATACTACCAAAATCAAATGGATCTGGAGCAATAGGTGAAGTATTATCTACGCCGTTAATCGGCGAGACAGAAACCTTCATAAGCATTGGGGCATTTACAAATGTAAAAGAAGCACAAAATGCACTCAAATACATCAAAACGAAATTTGCACGTGCAATGCTTGGAATACTAAAAATCACGCAAGATAACAATCGTGATGTTTGGAGATACGTCCCCCTTCAGGATTTTACCGCCGATTCCGACATCGACTGGAGCAAGTCCATTGCAGAAACAGACCGTCAGCTCTATGCAAAATATGGACTTGACGAGAACGAGATCAACTTCATTGAAACTAAAGTAAAGGAGATGCAGTAACATGGCAAAAATCAATATCAAGACTTCGGAGAGCATCTCTCCTATGATTTACGCTTACTCAACTCCTGAGATAGCCAGTCACAATGGTTGGGTGAAGATCGGCTACACAGACAAGCAATCTGTAGAGGATCGCATAGCCCAGCAAGCCCACACCATCGATGTCAAGACTCATCTGGAATGGAAGGGCGGCGCTATGTACGACGATGGTTCGATGGAGTATTTCCACGACACCGACTTCCACGCATATCTGACCAAACTCGGCTTTGAAAGAACCGCAGGCACCGAATGGTTCCACATCGACGGCCCGACTTCGCACAGCCATTTCAATGATTTCCGTTCAAACAGAGGCGTGATCAAGGCCGGTGAGACCAAGGTTTACAACCTTCGCGACTCTCAGAAGTCCGCCGTGGAGATGACCTTGGCGTACTTCAATGGGAAGGAGCACGCAGAATTCCTCTGGAATGCCAAGCCTCGTTTCGGTAAAACACTGACTGTCTACGATTTCTGTAAGCAAATGCCGACGAAATATTCGCAGAAGAAGATTCTCATAGTAACAAACCGCCCTGCTATCGCAAACTCCTGGTACGAGGATTATGTGAAGTTTCTAGGAGATGATTCCGGCTTCAAATTCATCAGCGAGGTCGACGCTCTCAAGTACAAGGCTCATTGTCTGTCAAGAAAAGCTTTCATCGATGCAAACCTTGCCGGCAAATACGGAATCATTGAATTCGTGAGCCTTCAGGATCTGAAGGGCTCCATCCATTTCGGTGGCAAATTCGACAAGCTTGAAGAAGTTGCTAACCTGGAGTGGGACCTGCTCGTTATCGACGAGGCTCACGAAGGTGTGGATACCTACAAGACCGACATTGCCTTCGATCAGATAAAGCGGAAATACACTCTTCACCTTTCCGGCACTCCATTCAAGGCGCTGGCTAATGATAAGTTTCCGGAGAATGCTATCTTCAACTGGACCTATGCTGACGAGCGTAGAGCCAAATCAGAATGGGACTACGAGCGCGGCTCGAATCCATACGAGGATATGCCTCAGCTGAATCTGTTCACCTATCAGATGTCAGAAGTGATTCACGATCAGCTGGCCCAAGGAATAGAAATTCAGGGAGAGACAGAGGAATATGCTTTCGACCTAAACGAGTTTTTCTCTGTGAGAGGAGGTAAGTTCGTACACGAGGCAGCAGTAGATGACTTCCTCGACGCAATGACGACACAGGAGAAATATCCATTCTCTACACCGGAACTGCGAGCGGAGCTTAAACATACCTTCTGGCTGCTCAACCGTGTCGACAGCGCGAAAGCATTGGCAGAAAAACTGATGGAGCATGAAATTTTCGGAGAGTACAAAATCGTCGTGGCAGCAGGTGACGGCCGACTCAGCGAGGATGCCGAGATTAAGAAGTCGTTTGATGCCGTCCGCTATGCCATTGACAATAATGAGAAAACCATAACATTGTCCGTAGGACAGCTCACAACGGGAGTAACTATACCGGAATGGACTGCCGTGATGATGCTTTCAAACATAAAGAGCCCATCTCTGTATATGCAGGCTGCATTTAGGGCTCAGAACCCGTATGTGTTTAGAGATGCATCCGGCAAAACTCGCCGCAAGGAGAATGCATATGTATTCGACTTTGATCCTGCCAGGACACTGACCATATATGAGAAGTTTGCTAACGATCTCAGTTCAGACACTGCGTCTGGTGGTGGTGATATAGACACCCGTAAACGTCATATTCGTGAACTCCTGAACTTCTTCCCTGTCATCGGTGAGGATGACAAGGGTGAGATGGTCGAGCTCGATGCTGAGCAGGTGCTCTCTATTCCGAGAAAGATCCGCTCGCAGGAAGTTGTGCGTCGTGGATTTATGAGTGACTTTTTATTCCAGAATATCGCCAATGTATTCCGCGCGCCGCAGGAGGTCCTGGATATTCTGAATCAGTTCCAGCCTGTTAAGGAGCCTGATGTGAAGGTCAATGTCACTCCGGAGACCAAGAATCAGCTGTCTGTAGATGAGAATGGTAACATTCAGTTGAGCAACGAGTATGTTATCGGAAAGACTACTGATGTGTTCGGCGATAAGATTTTCGGCGAAGTGGCTGAAGATACCCAGACTGCTATCGAGGAGGCTGCGCAGACATCGTCACCTAATGATGATATCCTTGAAAAAATGAAAGAGGTTTTCCACGTCAAGGCCGTAGAAGTAGTAATGGGCAAGGCAGAGGAAAACTATGGGAGTGAAATCAAAACCGCCACAAAGAAGAAACTTGGCAAGAAACTAAAGGGTGAGGCTGACGTGGCTGTCGGAAAGGTATATAGTCGTTATTCGATAGAGAAGAATAAACTGGAAAATGAGCTCAAAGGCGTCCTCCAGGATAATCATTCAGAGACCGAGAGAAAGGCTGCGGAAAAGAAATTTAGCGAGAGTCTTGCTACAATCGAATCTGAGATGAAGCAAGAGATTGCTAGTCTTGTACCTGAATTTGTAAAGAAGGCCGGTGAGGAAATTGTACGAACTGTAGGGACTCAGAAGAAAGAAGAGGAGAAGAACACTATAGAAGGCCGCATTAAAGATCATCTTCGCGGCTTCTCCAGAACTATACCTTCATTCCTTATGGCCTATGGAAACGACCAAGTACTTCTTGAAAACTTTGACACGGTGATTCCGGACGATGTTTTCCTCGAAGTGACAAGTATTACCCTGGACCAGTTCCGCTTCCTTCGCGACGGTGGTCCTTATACTGACCCCGAGACAGGTAAGGAGGAGCTGTTTGCCGGACATCTGTTTGACCCGGTCGTATTTGATGACTCCGTCAAGGAATTCCTGCGCCTTCGTGCAGAGCTTGCTGACTACTTCGATGTAAAGACAAATGGTGACATATTCGACTATATCCCTCCGCAGAAGACAAACCAGATATTTACACCGAAGGACGTAGTCAAGAAGATGGTAGATATGCTTGAGCAGGAGCAGCCAGGTTGCTTCGACGATCCGAACAAAACATTCATCGATCTGTATATGAAGTCTGGTCTCTATGTGGCAGAGATCGTAAAAAGACTTTACCAAAGTCCAAAGATGCAGGAACTTTTCCCTTCAGCAGAAGAAAGGTTGAAGCATATCTTCAAGAAGCAGGTCTACGGACTCGCTCCTACGGAGATCATCTATCAGATAGCTCTGCACTTCATCCTAGGCTTCAATGAGCATATAGACATTACCGAACACAACCTTCGCCAGTTCGATGCCCTGCCGTTCGCTAAGGAAGGCACCCTTGAGCAGAAGCTGGAAGAATTGTTTGGAGAATAACAGAATTGTTCATATTAATGATGCTGTCGGTAATTCCGAGTTTTGTAGGAAGCTTACGGCATTTCTCTGGGCGGGATGATAGTTCTGCGTCAGGCTCGGTGACGCAAACCCGCAATAGAAAGCGGTCTGGTGGCACCCAATGGGTCATTTTGCACCATTGGGTGCCGCTGGAAGTGCATAGAAGGCCGATTTCCAGCACCGAGTCTGACGCGACGTCTCTGAAAATCATACAGAGCAACACTTCATGCGAGAGAAACAGATAAATCTGGTGCGACGTCGATAAAATGCGGACAAAGCAAGAACGGAGACAGAATTTACTAAAGAGAGTAGGTTGGAGGTTTACGGCTAAAAACGGGCTTGGGCGCAAATGGAAAGCATTTTTCGCCAAATTGGTATAGTATTTGCGACATGCGTGCGCGATATAAAAATATATTATGACAGGATTAGTTAGTTGTTTATTCATCCTTGCGCAGACTTTCATCACTTTGGATCAGGCCCTCGAAATCGCGTTGAGCGAGAATGTCGCCGTGAAAGTCGCTGATAAGGAGATAGAAAGAAGCGAGTATGCCAAGCGTGGTACGTACGCATCGCTTTTCCCTAAGATCGATGGTTCCGCCGCTTTCCAGAGAACTATAGAAAAGCAGGTGATGTATATGGATTTCGATATGTCATCCATTATGGGTGGCGGCTCCGGCAGCGGCTCTGAAGGCAGTGGTTCAGCAGGTACCGGCAGTTCCTCAGGCAGTTCCTCAAGCAGCTCTTCAAGCGGTAAGAAAGACGGAATGGAGGTCGGTAGGTGGAACACCTTCTCGGCAGGAGTAACCGCTTCTATGCCTATCGTGAACCTGCAACTCTGGGAGAGTATGAAAATCTCCGGACAAGATGTGGAATTGGCAGTGGAGAAAGCTAGAAGCAGCAGGCTCGATATGGTGAGCCAAGTGAAGAACGCGTTTTACGCGGTGCTGTTGGCCAAGCAGGCCCACGAGGTCTATAAGGACGTCTATGACAATGCCGTGGCCAATTATGAACGCACCCAAATGAAGTACGAGGCGCAGAAGGCTTCGGATTTGGATTTGGCCCGTGCGGCGACCACGCTTGCGAACGCAGTTCCTAACATGTATGATTCGGCCAATTCCATCGCGCTGGCCCTGTGGCAGTTAAAGGCGGTGATGGGTGTGGATCTGGAAGAGGATATCGACGTGGCAGGAAGTCTCTATGATTATGCCGACGATATGACGGCGCTCTATGCCGAGGAGGAACTCAGCTTGGAAAACAATACCACGATGAAGCAGCTTTCCATTCAAGCAGAGCAGCTCGCATCGAACATCAAGATGCAGAAATACTCTGCACTTCCATCGCTTGCGCTTTCATTCTCATATAATTACAGTGCTATGGCTAATGACTTCGAGTTTAGCCAGTACAGATGGACTCCGTATTCCTATGTGGCACTTAGTCTAAACATCCCGATTTTCGCCGGTGGCAAGCGCTATAACACCATAAAGGCGGCACAGGTTCAATCGGACGAATTGGCCCTCCAGAAAAAGGATACCGAAAGGCAGCTGAAAATCGCATTGAAGAAGAGCGTTAACACAATGGCTACTGCACTTCGCAGCTTCGATGCGGCGGATAAGGCATTGGAAGCGGCTCAGAAGGCCTATGACATCACCGAAGAGTCATACGCAGTGGGTAGCAGCACTCTCACCGACCTGAACGATGCGCAGCTCGCGCTGGTGCAGTCGAAGATGACCGCAGCACAGTCGATTTACAGCTATTTGACAGCCAAGACAAGTCTTGAGCAGACATTGGGAATGGATTATACAACAGAAGATAATAACGAATAACGATGAATACTAAAATTGTTTCAATGATGGCCGTAGCACTCGCTTTGTGTTCTTGCGGTGAAAAAAAGGCGCAGAAGGGTGCCGCTGCAGTGAAAGAAGAGCAGCTTCCTGCAGTAAAGGTGGTAGATGCGAAGAGTGAGATCGTGCCTATCGATGAGAAATACTCGGTTACGCTTCAGGCGTATGCGATAAATAACATAGCCCCTCAAAGCGGAGGCCGTATCATTTCCATAAAGGCAGAAGTGGGCGACTTCGTGCAGAAGGGACAGGTGCTCGCACAGATGGACAAGGCTCAGCTCGAACAGGCTGAACTTCAGTTGAATAATCTTAAGAGCGAATATGACAGAGCTAAGGCTCTTTATGAAAAAGGAGGAGTGAGCAAGTCCGATTTCGAGACCATCGAGCTCCAGTATAAGGTAGCCAATACCACTTACGAGAATCTCCTTACGAACACCATCCTCAAGAGCCCTCTTAACGGAGTGGTATCTGCCAGGAATTACGACGAGGGCGATATGTACACTATGTCGGCTCCACTTTATGTCGTACAGCAGATTAACCCGATAAAGGCCCTCGTGGCAGTGTCGGAGAAGAACTATAGCCTTCTCAAGAAGGGCATCAAGGTGGAATTCGCTCCTGAAGCCCTTAACGGAAAGAAATATATCGGAGAAGTTACCAGAATTCACCCTACAGTGGACGCGGCTACGCACACCATAGTGGCTGAGGTGACCATAAACAACCATAAGTTCGAGCTCCGTCCGGGCATGTATTCAAGTGCCCGCGTCATCTTCAGCCAGGGCGACGCCATCGTGGTTCCCGACACGGCGGTGCTCAAGCAGCAGGGGTCAGGTGTAAGAACTGTCTATGTCCTCAAGTCGGATGGTACCGTAGAACTTAGAATCGTGGAAGTCGGAAGACACATCGGTTCGGAATATGTGATCCTAAGCGGTGTGCAGGCAGGTGAGAAGGTCGTAGTAAGCGGTCAGAGCTTGCTTAGAAGTGGAATTAAAGTAGAAGTTATCGAATAATGAGTATCTATCGTTCAGCAGTTAAAAAACCGGTAACGACCGCGCTCGTATTCGTCGCCTTCGCTATTTTCGGTGTCTTCTCCCTAATGAAGACGTCCATATCACAGTTCCCGGATTTCGATTCGAACGTGATAATGGTTATGTCCTCATACCAGGGAGCCAGCGCTCAAGATATTGAGACTAACCTTACCAAGGTGCTTGAAAACTCCCTTAACAGTGTGGCCAATCTTAAAGAGTTGACCTCCAAGTCTAAGGAGAATATCGCCATACTTACGCTTGAATTCGAATACGGAACCGACATCGAGGCCGCGACCAATGACGTTCGCGACAAACTCGATATGGTCAGTGCGACCCTACCCGACGGAGCATCTTCACCGATGATATTCAAGTTCAGCGCCGATGATATGCCTATCCTCATTCTTTCCGCAACTGCGAAGGAATCGATGGCCGGACTGGACAAGATCCTCGACGACAAGGTGGCAACCCCGCTTGCCCGAGTGTCCGGAGTGGGAACCGTGTCGGTGGCCGGTGCGCCAAGCCGTGAGGTACACGTCTACTGCGACCCACAGAAGTTGCAGGCTTATAACCTGACGGTCAGCAGCATAGCGCAGATTATCGCTGCAGAGAACAGAAACCTGCCTTCAGGTAGCATAGATATAGGTACCGAGACCTACAACCTTCGCGTGGAAAAAGAATTTGCCAATCCTTCCGATATGCTCGACATCGTGGTCAGCAACTCTAACGGAAAGGTGGTATACCTGCGCGACGTGGCATCCGTAATCGATGGCCCTAAGGAGCGTGAGCAGGAGTCTTATACTAATGGCGAGCGCAGTGCGCGTATCGTCATTCAGAAACAGAATGGCGCTAATACCGTGAACGTAATCCGTGACGTGAAGAAGGCTTTGAAGAAAATCGAGCCTACTTTGCCGTCGGACATCAAGATTACTACGGTCATAGACTCGTCTACGAACATCATCAACACCATAAACACCTTGAAAGATACCATTTTGATTACTTTCTTGGTGGTTATGCTCGTGGTGTTCCTCTTCCTCGGAAGGTGGAGGGCGACGTTCATCATCATTTTGTCCATTCCTATAGCGCTTCTAGCGTCGCTGGTATATCTGTTCGCTACGGGCAATACTTTGAACATCATATCGATGTCGGCACTTTCCATAGCGATAGGTATGGTCGTGGACGATGCCATCGTGGTGCTGGAAAACATCTCTACCCATCTTGAGCGTGGTGAGAAACCTAAGGAGGCAGCCGTGTTAGCGACTTCAGAGGTGGCGATATCCGTAGTGGCCTCTACCCTTACTATGCTTTGCGTATTCCTGCCTCTTACTATGATTAGCGGTATGACGGGTATTATGTTCAAGCAGTTGGGGTGGATAGTAAGTATCATTATGATAGTGTCTACCACCGCAGCGCTTACACTCGTGCCTATGCTTTGCTCGCGATTCCTTCGCAGCGGAAAGAGCAAGAGCAAGCTACATACGCTTTTCTTCACACCTGTAGATAGGTTCCTCGACAAGATTTCACGCGGCTACGCTCGCATCATTCGTTGGGCTACTACTCATAGGAAGACGGTGGTATTCGGCTGTGCCGGTATATTCGTACTTACTGTAGTATTCCTCGGGCCTAAGGTGAAGACTGAGTACTTCCCTCATAGTGACGACGGACGCCTGAGCGTGGAAATCAACCTCCCTGTAGGTACGGCTCAGGCAGTTACCGCAGAGATGGCAGCTTCCATCTATGATGACATTCGCGCCGCCGTTCCTGAGGTGCAGGTGCTCAACTATTCATTCGGACAGGCCGATTCCGACAATGCATTCGCAAGTATGCAGAATAACGGAACTCAGGTTATCTCCATGAATATAAACATAGGCTCTGTAGATGAACGAGAGAGGAGTACGGCTGAGATTGCGGACAAGATTCGCGGAATATTGCGTAATTATCCTCAAATTCGCAAGGGTATAGTTACCGAAGGTGGCGGAATGATGGGTGGTGCCTCATCCATTAAGATAGAGGTCTATGGCTACGATTTCGAAAAGACCGATGCCGTGGCTCGTGAGATTCAGTCGAAGATTCTCGCAAGCGACGTGTTCTCGCAGGCTACATTGTCCCGTGACGAGTATACTCCTGAGTATCAGATGGACTTCGACAGAACCAAATTGGCCCTTAACGGACTTACGTCCACTACAGCAGGTCAGGCGTTTAGCGCCGCCGTGTCCGGCACCGTAGCTTCTTATTTTAGGGAGGATGGTGAGGAGTACTACATCCGTGTGCGCTATGCTCCAGAGTTCAGGACGAGCGTGGAGGACTTGGAGAACATCACCGTGACTAATGCGATGGGAAAGACCGTGAAGATGAAGGAATTGGGTACGATAAGAGAAACGACCGTTCCTCCTACTATCGAGCGTAAGGATAGGGAGAGATACATCTCGTTGAAAGGTATAGTGGCTAAGGGGGCTGCCCTTTCCGATGCCGTGGCTTGCGCGCAAAAGGCCATAAACGAGACGGATATTCCTAACGGAATCTCTACTCAGATAGCCGGTGACTATGAGGACCAGCAGAGTATGTTCTCAGATATGTTCGTGCTTATACTCTTGATTATCATTCTGGTGTATATGGTGATGGCGTCGCAGTTCGAGTCCTTTATGTCTCCGTTCGTGATTATGTTCTCGCTTCCGTTCGCCATAGTGGGCGTAATCTGGGGATTGACTCTCACCGGAACGGCTATGGGTGTGATGGCGATAATCGGTGTGATAATATTGCTCGGTATAGTGGTGAAGAACGGTATCGTGCTCATCGACTACACGATTCTTTGTCGTGAGAGGGGAATGAATGCCATAGATGCATCTGTGGAGGCTGCCAGAAGCCGTCTGCGTCCTATCCTTATGACTACGCTTACCACTGTTCTCGGTATGGTTCCTATGGCTATGGGTCTGGGAGAAGGTTCCGAGATGTGGGTAAGTTTGGGAATGGTGGTTTGCTGGGGTCTTTCGGTTTCTACCGTAGTGACTTTGGTGCTAATTCCGACAGTTTATTGTATATTTGCAACAAGGCAGGAAAGGAGAATTAAAAAATGATAGCTATATTTGTAAGTTACAACCAGGCTTTCAACGATGAAATCGTAGAATTGCTGGAGCAGTTCGGCCAGAGAGGCTTCACGCGCTGGGACGAGGTGATGGGTCGAGGCTGTGAAAGCGGAGAACCGCATTATGGTAATCACGCTTGGCCTGCTATGAATCAAGCTGTACTCACTATGGTGGACGATTCCATCGCAGACGGGGTGCTTGAGGCGCTGCACGAAAAAGACTTGGCATATCCTGATTTGGGATTGAGAGCCTTTAGTTGGAGAATAGACAAACACATTTAAAACTATAATATTATGGAAGTAACGATAACTAATCAGAATCTGGAGCAAGTGTTGAAATCTTCTTTAGTGGTAGTAGTTGACTTCTGGGCTACTTGGTGCGGCCCTTGCCGTATGCTTGCTCCTACAGTGGAGGAAGTGTCCGAACTTATGGAAGGTAAGGCCGTAGTGGCAAAGTGTAACGTGGACGAGGCGAGGGAAGTCGCTCTGAAGTACAGGATTATGAGTATCCCTACTCTTATCTATTTTAAAAACGGAGAGGTGGTGGACAAGACCGTGGGTGTTGTCTCAAAGGAGGATATTGTTTCTAAAATCAATAGTTTGTTATGAAAAAATTAGTTCTAACCGCTGCTGCCGTATTGCTGGCAGTAAGCGCAAATGCTAAGGTGGGTATCGTAGCAGGTCTCACTTCAGCTACGACTAGCATTAATGACGCCTATAATGATATAGCTGTCGCCAAGACCGCTAACAAGTATCATGCAGGTTTGGTCTACGAGTTGAATCTCCCGTTGGGGTTGAGCGTTCAGCCCGGTATCATCTATAACGTAAAAGGACAGTCAGTTAAGGATAACATCGCTTTGGCGGGCCAGAAAGCCGATATTTCCATAGACACTAATACCGGCTACCTCGAGGTGCCTGTAAGAGTGGCTTGGGGAATGAACTTCGGCCTTTTCAAACCGTTTGTGTTTGCAGAACCTTTTGTAGGATATGCCCTTACTACGGAGACTGTCTCTCAGTTTAAGGATGCTGCTACAAAAGAGGCTTTTGACAAGATCGCATCGCTGGCGGGTACTTCACTTGACACTAAGAAGGATGACCCGAATCGTTGGGCTAACCGTAACCGTTTCGAATATGGTGTAGGTTTGGGCGCAGGTGTGAAGGTGTTGGATTTCGTAGCTTTGTCCGTCAAGTATTATTGGGACCTCGGTCAGGTGTATAAGGAATCCGACACTAAACCGTCGGTAAGTGCCGGGGCTATGTATAATGCTGTTAAGGAGCAGAAATGTTCGGGTATTTCAGCATCGGTTACACTATATTTTTAATAGATAGAGAGTTAGTTTAAAAACAAGCCGCACGTGTTTTTCGCGCGGCTTGTTTGTTACGATAATAAGGGGATGCTTAGAGACGAGATTATAGATTTTTTGGGAGAGGATTGGGTTGCTCTTAATGGTTACATAAAGGAGTCCTTGTTCTCGGATATTCCGCTTCTACAGGAGGTGAACGAGGACATATTGGTCCATGGCGGAAAGATGCTAAGGCCTATCGTAGCTCTGTTGGTGGCGCGTATGATAAGCGGCACTACGGCTCCGGACGATTCGATTAGGGTCGCTGCAGCCACGGAGATGTTGCATAATGCCACTCTTCTGCACGACGATGTGGCCGATGAGAGTCCTACCCGAAGGGGTGAGCCGACGCTCTTCTCCAAGATTGGCCCGTCAGGTGCCGTGCTCGTAGGCGATTTCTGGCTTGCGAGGGCGATGGAACTCACTATCTCTTATTCGAAGCGCGATTCAGTGGCCAAGATTTTCTCGAAAGCTATGACGAATTTGGCCGAGGGCGAGATGCTCCAGCTCCAGAACGCCAGCGGAAATGGAACGAACAAGGAAGATTACTTTAGGATAATATATTGCAAGACAGCTTCTTTGTTCGAAACGGCTTGTTTGAGCGTGTCTGTATCTTGTAATGCTACACCGGAGCAGCAGGAGGCCGTGAAGGAGTATGCCGTGTCTCTGGGCATAGCTTTTCAGATTAAGGACGACATCCTGGATTATGTGGGCGACGAGGCTCTGGGAAAGCCTACGGGAATTGACTTGAAGGAGCATAAGATTACGCTGCCTCTTCTCTGCTGTTTCGACGATGCCGCTAAGGAGGCCGAAATTAGAAAAATGATTTCCGACATCCATAATCACCCCGAGTATTGCGAACAAATTCGTACATTTGTGTTTGAAAATAGGGGAGTGGAGAAGGCTGGTGACATTCTGGAGAGTTATATCCGGAAATCACTCGATGCGCTCGACGTGTTCCCTGACGGAAAGGAGAAGGAATTCCTTACGCGTATAGCCAAATATAACACTATCAGAAATTCTTAAAATGGGTTTTTCTCAGGTAAAGGGTAATGTCCCGGTGTGCAACGCACTTAAAGGAATGGTAGATTCCGGAAAGGTGCCGCATGCCATTATGTTTCACGAAGATGACGGAGGGGGCGCCATCGGCGTCGCGCTTGCCTTCCTGCAGTATCTTTACTGTAAGGACAGGTCGTCGGGTGATGCCTGCGGAACGTGTCCTGCCTGTAATAAAATCCAAAAACTCATACATCCGGACGTTCATTTCATCTTCCCGGTTAACACCGGCCGCTGCTCCGATTATGTCGACAAGTGGCGTTCCCTCGTCAAGGCTAATCCTTTCTTTACGGAGAACGACCTTAGCGAGGCTCTCGAGATAGAGGGCAAATCCGCTATGATTAAGGTGGATGAGGCCAAGGGGCTTCTGGAGACGCTCTCATTCAGCGCTCTGGAGAAAGGCTACCGCAGCGTGGTCATCTACCTTCCGGAGAAAATGAACAAAGACGCTGCAAACCGTCTGCTTAAACTGATAGAAGAGCCGCCCAAGCTCACGGAATTCATACTTATCACGCATAATCCGGAGCAGGTGCTCGTCACCATCGCCTCGCGTTGCCAGCGCATAAGATTGGCCCCGGGGAATGGAGTCGGCCCATTCGAAGACAGTGAGTTCATAGGGCTTCTGCGCCCGTTGATGCAGGGTCTGCTCGCTCGAGACTTGTACGCTTGCCTGGAGATAGCGGATTCTCTGGCCAATCTGCCCTCAAAGGAAAAGGCGAAAAATTTTTGTAAATTTGCTGCAGAGAATCTGCGATACATTTTCTTGCTCCAGCAGGGGATGCCGTCTCTCGTGACGGTGAATGATCCTGCGCGAAGGACGGAGTTGGAGGATTGGGCCGGGCGAAGCAGGAAGACTTTTGCGAGGAAGGCTTTGGATGCCCTGGGGCGGGCTGAGATGCTGATTTCTCGTAATGTGAATATGAAGATATTGTTTACCGACATGGTAAACGGATTATATGAAAGTATATGAGTGAATCTAAAAAATACGATTGCTTCAGAGGGTGCGAAGTGGTGGATTGTGAAGACGGTACCACTGAGGTGACATATAGGGAAGGATGTTGTAAATTGCCTGTACATAACTACTTGAGGGATATATCATCGCTCGAGTATGCCGATGTTTTCGAGGTGCGCTTTAAGAATACCCGCAAAGGCTATTACAAGAACGAGTCGGGTCAGAGCGTGCGTCAGGGCGACAAGGTGGTGGTCGAGGCCGCATCGGGCTACGATTTGGGCTTCGTGTCTCTCGAAGGCCCTCTGGTAGTCAAACAAATGCAGAGGCGTCGCATAGATCCTGCCTCTTACGAATTCAAGAAGATATATAGAAAGGCTCGCCCATCAGACATCGAGAAATGGATGGCTGCCACTGCTCGCGAGCAGGCTACTATGATAGAGGCACGTCGCATAGCTGCGACTATGGGGCTCGATATGAAAATCGGCGACGTGGAGTTCCAGGGCGACGGTACTAAGGCTATTTTCTATTACATAGCCGACGGCCGCGTGGATTTCCGCCAGTTGATTAAGGTCTTCGCCGAGGAATTTCGCATAAAGATAGAGATGAAGCAGATAGGCGCTCGCCAGGAGGCCGGGCTCATAGGGGGCATCGGGGTCTGCGGTCGTGCGCTTTGCTGTGCCAATTATGTCACGAACTTCAAGAGCATCAACACATCCGCAGCGCGCTGCCAGGATTTGTCCTTGAATCCCCAGAAATTGGCCGGCCAATGCGGCAAGCTCAAGTGCTGCATTAACTACGAAGTGCCTGTTTATCTGGATGCGCAGAGCCGTATCCCTAAGGTCAGCGAACCGCTTGAGTTCGAGGACGGATTGGCATATCTAAGAAAGACGGACATTCTCGCCGAGATGATGTATTTCTCTTATGACAAGTCTTCGGATGCGAACTTGTATCCTGTGCCGGCGGCCGAGGTGAAGGAGATTCAGAAGATGAACAGGAACGGCATTCGTCCGGTTTCGCTGATTCCGGATGTGGAACCGTCTTCGCCTGAGTTCATTACGGCTGTGGGAGAGGGAAGTATCTCGCGTTTCGATTCGCCTAAGAAGAAGCGTAAAAACCGCAAGCCTCGTGAGAAGGGTCAGAATAAGCAGAAATAGTTTTTTAGCGGTTTGTCTGTTGTGCCTCGCTTGGTCTTGTCAGAGGCCGAGCGGTGCGTCCGACTTCATTAAGGGACAGCGGGTGGAGTACGAGTTTCGTATTCCGCAGGCGGATACATTGGCCCTGTATGACTTCAGGTTCTTTTCGGGGCAGGCGGCTATGGACTCGCCCGTGGCTTTGGATGTGAGGTGGGTTTCGCCGTCGGCGCAGATTTACAGAGAAGAGGTGTGGCTGCCGATGGATGGAAAGCCGCATTATTATAGATTGGGATTACGCTTCGTGGAGCAGGGGGATTGGACCTTAAGGGTTTATCCTAGGGAGAAGGTGAGTGGATTAGGAATTAGTTGGGAAAAGAATTATGGGACACGATAAATTACGCAGATTTGCTGAGAATGAGACATTTGCTTGTCTTCTTCAGCCTACGTCAGAGGAAGTTATGCCGGATGGATTCTTTAACTTGAAGGACCATCCGATAAAGGGGAATTGGGCGGAGAAGATGTTTGGAAGACCTGGGGCCGAGATAGTTCTCGAACTGGGATGCGGAAAGGGCGAGTATACGATAGATTTGGCCCGTCGCTATCCGGACAAATGTTTTATCGGTGTGGACATCAAGGGCGCGCGTCTGTGGAAGGGCGCGAAGACAGCTACGGTGGAGAAGATTCCCAATGTGGCTTTCCTTCGTACGCGCATCGAGTTCATAACCGCGTTTTTCGCTCCTGGGGAGGTGTCGCAGATATGGCTTACTTTCTCTGACCCGCAGATGAAAAGTGAGAATTCGCGACTTACTTCGCCGCTTTTCCTCGAAAGGTATCGTAATATGCTGGTGCCTGGCGGAATCGTTCACTTGAAGACCGATTCGGCTTTTCTCTGTGAGTATACCCGCCAGATCGTAGATGTAAATAATCTTAAGAGATTAGCCTATACTACAGACCTTTACGCGACGAAAGACGACTCGCTGGACGCGTCTCTCTATGAGGTGCAGACCTTTTACGAAAAGATGTTCCTCTCTCAGGGCATTCCCATCACCTATCAAAGTTTCGTAATAGATAAGGAAGGAGACTACCTTCACCCTACGGATTTCGACCAGAAAGCCTGGCGCGAAAAGGAAAAGAGTCGTTAGAATTTACTGCGGGGTAGTTAGGTAGTAGGCGATATAGATAAACAGGGCACATGCGGCAAGTGTCAGAAACCCTACAAGTGCGCTCTTCCACGGGGTGAGTTTCTTCCCTAAATACTTGAAGTCTTTGAATTCCTTTCGTTTCCAGAGGGTGGATACATTTGCTTCAAGCCAATTCGTTAATCCCTTGAAATCGAGATGGTGGTGCTCTAGATACCAGCTTTCCAAGGCGGTTTCCATCTGTGGTAAGTCGCACCAGGAGAATGCTTTGCACCATTTTACATTCTGCGCATCGTCGAGGCCTAGGCAGATTGTAAATTCGTTCTTATTTCCACCACGCCAATACTCCCTCTGGCTAAGTGCCGCTTGTAAGCCGGACGTTGCATTAAATAGAATTACGAATACGTGTATCTGATTATTAAGCCCGTGAAAGGCGTTGAAAAGGCGTATGTCTCTTTCCCACTCGTAGGATGCGCTTATCTTCAAATGTGGTGATACTAAAACCGCGTCACTTTCTAATCCTGAAAATTTAGGATATTCCACTAGTCCCAAAGCCTCGGCTTGCTCGTCCGAAACTGCACCCGCCTTGAAAATGGAATTGGAATTTATTATATAATTAGTGTATAATCCCTTATATGTGGTGGTGTAGGCGTTTTCACGAAGTGAATCCCATTCGTATCGTTGGCCTCCACCTCCGCTTACGCAGTTGATGTGAACGGGGAAGATGGCTACGCATTGTGTCTGCTAACATCCTATTACTTCGTAGTATAGACTCGAGGTGATGTCTATGAGTCTTCCGGTGTTAAAATACATCAGCCATTTGTCAGGGTGGCGTATATAGGTGACTTTAGTGCGGGTTTTTGTGTTTCCTTTACTGTCCGTATAGGTTTCTGTAGTTATCACCCGTTCTGTCCACGCTTCGTGATGCTCTACGCCTGTGGCATATCCGCTAAGGTATTCCGGGCTTTTTCCGGCGAATTTTATCCCTAAATATAGAAGTAATTCCAGTACTAAGGCCACTACCAAGTAGCCCCACCAGTATTCAGTGGGGAACTTGATTATCAAAAATACGGCTGTGGCTGCCGGGAGTATGTAATAGAGTTTATGCAAAGAGATCTACATTGTCATCTTTTCTCGTTCTCATTACCTCATCGGTCTGAGTGGAAGAGATTACGACATACTCTATTTTTTTCTTATTCTTTATGAACCGGCAAGCCGGCATAGTCTCGCAAAGCGTGCTATGCTCTCTAATGATATCTAACATACGCTGTTGGCTTGATGCAAAGTATGCTCTTTGGCTCTCAATGGATTGCATCAGCTTGTCGTACAACTTGGTATCAAATTCCGGATTTGACTCTTGAATCATCTTGAAAAGAGGAGCTGATTCGCCCTTATATCTTCCGGCGATTAGTTCCGGGTAGATCTTTTCAAAGGTCTCCCTGTATTTTTCCGTTACTCCGGCTTCCTGTTTCAGGGTTTTCCACATAGTGTCGTGCACGGTTTCGATTTTTCCTTCTTGTGCTTCGGCCTCTTTACGAAGTGCCACTTCGCGGTTGTTATAGGAAAAATACATACCGATGAAGATAATCAAAAGACCTGCTATGATGCAGATAATAAGTAATGTAGGGGTCATATTGCTAATTTAGAATTTATATACGTTCAAGCCGATTTCCTCGCTATATTCCCTTTCGATTTTCGTCCCGTAATCTTCGATAACGAATTCTCCCGCTCCGCTTAGGTGTGCGCAAAGCAAATGTCCACCTATGGTGGAGTAGTCACTTCGGCCTGCGACTATGTGAAGATGAAGGTAGGTTTGTCCGTTAAGGGTGGAGATGTTACCGGTAAGATTGGCAATTTCCATCTGCTCAGTGAATTGCTTGTCCACATACTGTTTGGTATAAGGGTCGAAGAATCTAAGGGTCATCTCATTTATGGCACCGATTCCGATTATGCTTCCGGACTGCACGTGATTTTCCTCGCAGAATTTAGTGAGCGCTTGTGCGATTTCCTGGTGATTGTCTATGCTTACGACATATTTCCCACCTGCTTTAACGTATTTATACATAACGATTAATTTTTCAGTAAATATATAAAATAATTGGATTGGGTAAAACAAGTTGCCATAGATTACTCATGGCCGAGCAGCGCGAGGGCTTCGTCGAGGGAGATGGATTGCGAGATGTCGAATCCGCCATTTCCGGTGCGACGTAGCGACGACAGGAATGCGCCGCTGCCGAGAGCCTCGCCGAGATCCCTTGCGAGCGCCCTTATATAGGTGCCTTTCGAGCAATCGATGCGAATCATCGCGGTAGGCAGGTTCTCCTCACCGGAGATGTCAGCTACCCTAATGCGCCCCTTACCGTCATCAACCCCAAAGGATTCAGGTCTTTCCAGCCAGTCGAGCAGCCTCAAGTCGTAGATATTCACGCGATTGGCCTGAAGTATTCCGGTATCCTCCACCGAAAGTCCCTTTTTATACATCTGACGCGCCAGCTCGTAGACACGCACTCCATCTACGCTCTTCGCGCTGAAAAGAGGAGCTATCTGATCCTGCTCTCCGATGAACTTCGGCAACACTTCTTCTAAGGCTTCACGCGACACTCCATCTAAAGGGAACCTCTGGGAAATCTCCTTTTCGAGGTCGTACGACGCCGTGGTGGCCCCGAAGCTCACTCCGGCTATGTACTGCTTGGCCGAACGCTGCAATTCTTCAGCCCTTTTCGTGGCAGGTCCTATGCACACCAGAAGTATTCCGGTAGCCAATGGGTCGAGAGTTCCCGCGTGCCCCACCTTCAGGTTCTTCTTCCCGAAATGCTTGCACGCTGCCCATTTGACCTTGCGAAGTACATCCGCGGAAGTCCACCGATAGGGTTTGTCTATCGGCAGGACGATTCCGTCGGGATAATCTTCGATACTATTAGAGAATGGGTATCTTTTCAATTCTTCTAAGATGTCTTCCGCCTTCGAACGTGCTGTCCATCCACGCATCCACCACCGCACTTGCCATACGGTAAGAGATGAAACGCGCCGGGAGCACGAGAACATTGGCATTATTATGCTGTTTCACAAGTTTTCCGATATCCGTGTTCCAGGCCAATCCCGCCCTGATTATAGGGTGGTGGTTCAGAGTCATCGCCATACCGTTACCGGTGCCGCAGAGCGCGATTCCGCACTCAACCTCGCCATTCTCTATTCCACGGGCCAATTTGTGCGCGAAGTCGCAGTAATCGCAACTCTGCTCGCTGTCTGTGCCGTAATCTACGACCTGAAGCCCGCGCTTCTTAAGCTTTCCGATTAGCTTGGTCTTGTACTCAAGTCCTGCGTGGTCGCTGCAAATGCCGATAGTCTTCATAACAGATGATTTTTAAGTTCGTGAACCCTGCGCACGGCCTCTTCGTGGCCTATGCAGGAGATGATTTCGTGTATGCCCAGTCCGCTGCCGCTGCCTGTAAGGCCTAATCTGATGCAGTTCATTACCTTACCTATAGGCCATTCGCGTGAACGGATGAATGTCTCGAGGTCCTCACCGCTCTCGATGGCCTCGCAAGCCATGGAGTAGTTCTCGGCAGTGCCGAATTTGCGAAGGTCCTTCTCCACATATTCGCTTGGAGCGACGAATAGATATGGGGCAATGGTCCAGAAATCCGCTACGAAGGTAGCCCTCTCCTTGATGAGACCTACGACTTTGACTACATAGTCGCGAGAAGCCTCGATGCCGTGAGAAGAAAGGATTGGCATATAAAGGTCGGCCAATTCCTCATCGCTCTTGAGGCGGAGGTACTCCTTATTATACCACTTGGCCTTGTCTGGGTTGAATTTGGCGCCGCTCTTGCTGACCTTGTCGAGGGAGAAGCTGTCGATGAGCTCCTGCATCGTGAAAAGCTCCTGCTCCGTTCCCGGATTCCATCCGAGCATAGCGAGCATATTCACGAAAGCCTCCGGGAAGTAGCCGTCCTCGCGATAGCCGTGATAAATTTCGCCTTGCGAATTGGTCCATACGAGAGGAAATACCGGGAATCCCATCTTGTCGCCGTCGCGCTTTGAAAGCTTTCCGTTTCCGACAGGTTTCAAAAGCAGAGGCAAGTGGGCAAATCGAGGCATGGTGTCCAGCCATCCGAATGCTTCGTAAAGCAGGTAGTGTAGAGGAAGCGACGGAAGCCACTCCTCTCCGCGGATGACCTCGGTAATCTCCATAAGGTGGTCGTCCACTATGTTAGCCAGGTGATATGTAGGCAGTTCGTCGGCCCTTTTCCAAAGCACCTTGTCGTCCAGCGTAGAAGAATTTACCTCCACGTGTCCGCGAATGAGGTCGTCCATCTTTACGACACGGTCTTCCGGCATCTTGAAACGTACCGTCCAGTCCGTAGTCTGCTCGAGAAGCCTGTCCACCTCTTCCTTAGAAAGGGAAAGGGAGTTGCGAAGTCCCATTCTGGTCTGGTGGTTATAGATGAAGGTCTCGCCGCGGCTCTCTGTCTCGCTGCGAAGTGCATTCAACTCCTCCGACGAGTCGAAGGCATAGTAGGCCCAGCCGGCTTCGACTAACTGCTCCGCATATTTCCTGTAGATGTTCCTGCGCTGTGACTGCCTGTAAGGGGCGTGTGGATGACGCTCGGAAGGGGTCTCCACTACTTGGCCCTGAGCATCGACGCCCTCGTCGGGAATGATTCCGCACCAGTTAAGCGCCTCGATGATATATTTTTCCGCACCCGGAACGAAACGTGCCGAGTCGGTGTCCTCGATTCTTATGATGAAGTCTCCTCCGTGCTGCTTGGCATAGAGATAGTTATACAGTGCAGTGCGCACGCCGCCCATATGAAGCGGTCCGGTAGGGGATGGCGCAAATCTTACTCTTGTCTTTCTCATTTCTGTATTCTTCTTATTGCTGGTATTGTTTCTAAATCACGTAATTCGTTTTCGTCGTCGGAGAGCATAGCCGGCTTCTGCTCCGGATTGAATTTGATTTTCGATTTGTTCTCTGTGGTGTTGAAACCTATGTGCGAACTCCAGATGGTGTCATCTGCTTCGTCCTCCATAGAGGCCTGAGGCACATCCTCGTCGTCTTTCGAGATAATGATGATGTTACTCTTGTCGATTTCCGGGCCAAGCAGGGTCACGAACCTGAAGCCCGTAGCTATGGCGGTAATCTTTATGGTATCCTTGAACTCAGGCGCGTCCTCGAAGATGAGACCATATTTAAAATTGTTCGCGCTACCGGTATATTTCGAAATCTCCTTGTTGATTTCCTCCTGCTCCTTCATCGTGACGCCGTCTTGAGAGAAAGGTACCGTGATGTTAAGCAGCAGGTGCTTGGCCGTCTTGAGGTCGAAGTCGTTAAGAAGAGGTGACTCGAAGGTGTTTCTCACGGCATCGGCGATTCGGTTCTCGCCATTTCCGCTACCACATCCCATAAGGGCCAATCCGCTGTCCCTCATCATATTCTGTATGTCCTTGAAGTCGATGTTAATGTAGCCTCTTTTCTTAATTATCTCCACGATGCCGCTCACCGCCGTAGACAGGACCTCGTTCACCTTCGGGAAGGCATCCTGTATGAGCTTGTCCCCGTGGACCTTATACAAGTTTTCGTTCTTTATGACGATGAGGCTGTCCACATTCTTCTCCAGTTCGTGGATGCCCTCTATGGATTTCGACAATTTCTCCTTGCCCTCGAAGATGAATGGCAGCGTGACCACACCCACGGTAAGAATATCTGCGTCCTTCGCCATCTTGGCTATAACCGGAGTCGCACCAGTGCCGGTACCACCACCCATTCCGGCAGTGATGAACAGCATCTGGGTATTGTCCTTCAGAATTTTCTCCCTAATCAGATCCTGTGTCTCCAGAGCCTTGTTTCGGCCAATGCTGGGGTTGGTTCCCGCTCCCAAGCCTTCGCCAAGCTGAATCTTGGTAGGTACCTGGCAAGCGCCCAATGCCTGGGCATCGGTGTTGCACACTATGAAACTACAGCCTTCGACATTCTGCCTGTACATATAGTCCACGGCGTTACAACCGCCTCCGCCTACTCCGATAACCTTAATGACATCGTTCGACGTGGCCCAATTGATGGGCGCTATCAAATCGAGGTTATTATCCATATATTCACTCATTTGTATCTATACTCTAAATTATTCGTCCGTATCGTCGTCTCCATTCGTCGCAGCGGAATAGATGCCGTCGAAAAGACTTCCCATACCCTTCGTCAATTCCCCGACGCCCTTAGACAGAGAGCCGAACAATCCGTGCTTTTCCTTTTTCGGCTTCTTCTCGCGCTTTTCCTCTTTTTTAGCCGGCTGCTCCTTTATGGTGCCCATCTCCTCGTCGTCGAACAGGTTCTCGTTCTCCGGCTCCTCAGCTTTTTCGACTACATTTTCCTGCTCCAGAGAATCCTGAGCACAGTTGATGTAAGGATTTGCGACGGCGCTGAGAGCTATTCCCTCCATGGAGTTCTCGGACGGAGACTCGAACAGCTTAGGATACGCTATCCTGCAAGGCAATCCGGTCATATTGCTTATCAGACTCTGGCACAGGCGAATCTCTGCCCCTCCGCCGCTGAGCACTATGCCGTTACGCAGCTTGTCCTCGTAGCCGCTCTCGCCTATGATGTACATACAAGCGTTTACTATCTCCTTCATTCGGTTCTCGATAATCTCGGCCAAGTACTTCACGGTGAGCTGGTGGTGCACGTCGTTCCTACCTTCGAACTGAATGATCTTCTCGCTCATATTCAGCAGCTTGTTCGACATACAGTAGCCCAGATTGACCTTTATCTTCTCGGCCAATGTGTTCGGTATGCTGCACTCGGTATGGATGTCCGAGGTGATGACCTTGCCTCCGAACGGGAATGCCTTGTACGCGCGCATAATGCCGTGATGATAGACCGACACGGAAGTTACTCCGGCGCCTATTTCGATGAGAGCCACTCCGTGCTCCTTTTCGTCGTCGTTAAGGACGTATTTTGATTCGCAGATAGGCGAGAATGCGTAGTTGCTTACGGCGATTCCCAGCTCGTTCATAACCCTGTCGAGGTTATTCCTGTATTTTCTAGGACCTATGAACACCAGGAAGTAACCTTCCAGCTCGCTTCCCGTCGCACCGATTACACTCTCTTCGTCTACTTGGAATAGGTCTTCCGTAGAGAAGGACTGGGTCAGTATTCCGTAGATGACGCTACTGTCGCTGATCCTGTTCTCTATCTCGCTTACGGCCATATTCTTGAGATTCTCTATCTCGTCCGGAGTGATGTATTCCGAAGAGTCGTTTCTCATTACCTTATGGCTTATCTTCTCTGCCTTTACATTCCATCGCGGAAGATTGACTATCACCTTCGTAATCTTAATGCCGCATTTTTCCTCGGCCTCCGCGATAAGACCCTTTAGGGGTAATGCCGCCTTCTGTGGGTTGAAGACATTATCCCTAGTCACTCCTTCCGATTCTGCTTTCTTGTAAAAGATGAGGTTTGGAATGCCTGAAGTCACCGCCACCACGGAAAGTGCTATCTTGGAAGTTCCGAAGTCCGCTGTAACTACATATCTTTCTTCCTGCATATTATTTGTCCCTTGTATTTTATATTCACTATTTTATATCCGTCTTCACGAGGCTGTATCTTCGTGAAATATTTGTTTAAATATCGCAATTTTCTGTCAATATCCCGAAAATCCCCGAAAATTATTTCCTCTTTCTCGCTGTGGAGTACGAAATCGTCGTTATACGCCACGGAATAGCTTACGATTCTACTGTTCCAGTGGTCATCCCTTGACATCTTGTGCACGAAGTCGATGGCCGCCAGAAGCCACTCGCGATCCATTCCCTTAGCCTTCTTGCATCTTATTACCGGCACTTCGGCCTCGTATGACTTGCTCAAAGGAAAGCTTATTCCGTGGATGTCCACATAGTATCCTTCCTTATCCGAGTCCAATATCTTTATTACGGGGTCTCTCTGCTCCACTTCTATGTGCAGGGAGCCATCCTTAGTCACCCAAGCCTCGCTGCCCTCCACTGCATTGAGTCGTCCTATGGCGCTCTCTATCCCGTAGAGGTCTATGTTTGCCAGCCTTTCGCCTATCAGGTTACCGCATTTCCTCTCTATGAAATCTGCGATGTCCTCTTCCGAGACGAAGTGGTGAAGCCCCTTTATCTTGACGGAAATGTTATTGCACGCTAATTGGCAGTCGTTTTTCTGAGTTATGTACAACAATCCCCCCATACCGGTAAAATATACCAGCAGGGTGAGAGTCCACAGCCCTATTTTAAACGCCTTCCTCATTATTTGCGCTCCAATATCTCCTTAATCGGTTCCACCAGTCTGTCTATGTTACCCGCTCCGAAGGTCACCAGCACGTCTGTCTCGTGCGTCTTTACCCAATCGAGCAAGTCCTCATAGTGCAGCAGCCATTTTTCGCTGCAAGTTACATCTTTATAAATGATTTCGGAAGTGATTCCCTCGATGGGAAGTTCCCTTGCCGGATAAATGTCCAGAAGCACCGCCTCATCTGCCAGACTGAGAGCCTCGGCAAATTCTTTTGCGAAATCGCGCGTGCGCGTGAAAAGATGGGGCTGGAACACTGCACAGACATTTCTCCCCGGGAAAATCTCCTTAATGGTCCTTATGCTCGCTGCCAATTCTGCCGGATGATGGGCATAGTCGTCGATATAGGTAAGACCCGGCTCGTTGACATGCTCTTCCATTCTCCTCTTGACCCCCTTGAACGTGCCAATCGCCTCACGCACAGCCTCTTCGGATGTGCCGTGCAGGAGTGCTACCGCCGCTGCGGCTATGCCGTTTTCGACATTCAGTATGCCAAGCGTGCCGACATGGATGTCGCGCAAGACCCCGTCGGGGTGTACCAAGTCAAAGGTATAGTGCCCGTCCGAAGACAATCGCAGGTTCTCTGCGTGAAAGTCTGCGCGGGAATCCGTGGTCGAATAGGTGTAGATGCGCGCCTTGAAGTCGGCCGGGTCAAGCGTCAGGCCGTACTTAGCCACGAGACAGTCGCTTACTTGGCCCGCAAACTCGCGATATGCCTGCTGGACGTGCTCAAGGTCTCCGTAGATGTCGAGGTGGTCCGCATCCATAGCTGTGATGGCGGCTATCTGTGGGTGAAGCTGAAGGAACGAACGGTCGAACTCGTCGGCTTCCACTACCACGACGTCGTTTGAATTCAGTAGGAAATTAGTGCCATAGTTGTTAGAGATGCCTCCCAGAAAGGCACTGCATCCTTCCGGCGAAGTCTCCAGAATATGCGCGAGAAGGGTGGAGGTAGTGGTCTTTCCGTGTGTACCGGCTATGGCGAGAGTTCTCTGTCCTGCAGTCAGTTCCCCGAGAATCTTCGAGCGTTTGACCACGCGATAGCCCTCGGATTGGACCTTTACGAGCTCCTTCATATCGGAAGGAATCGCAGGAGTGTAGACCACCAGAGTATGCTCCTTGTCTGCCGGCACCAATTCCGGCCTGTCCTCGTAGTGAACCTCTATGCCCTCCTTTTCCAGGGCGTGGGTCAGCTCGCTGGGAGTCCTGTCGTAGCCGCTTACTCGGTAGCCTTTATGCTTGTAGTATCTGGCGATGGCGCTCATACCTATCCCGCCGATACCTATGAAATATACTGTATTCATTTGCTTTTTAATAATTTATAAGCTTCGTCCACTATGGTTTTCGCTGCATCCGGCAGTGAGAGGGCCGCAGCGTTTTTCTCTATTCGGGCCAATTCCTCCTTATCCCCGAGCAGTGCGAGTGCTTCGTCCATAAGGTGCTCCGGAGCATCGGCGTCTTTCACGAGCCGTGCGGCGCCCTTGTTCACGAGAGCCATGGCATTGTGCGTCTGATGGTCCTCGGCCACGTTAGGAGATGGTACGAATATGCAAGCCTTGCCCGCCATACAGATTTCGGAGATGGAGCTGGCTCCTGACCTGGATAATATGAGATCCGCGCAGGCATAGGCCAAGTCCATCCTGTCGATAAATGCGCTGAAGTGGATGTTCGGACAGCGGTGCGATTCCATAAATTCGCTGACTTGCTTTTCATAGAACTTGCCGCACTGCCAGATTACTTCCACATTCTCTCCGCCGGGACATCCCTTCTCTATCCAGGACATCATAGTCTTGTTAAGAGTTCCGCATCCCAAGCTTCCTCCCACTACCAGCAGGTGCATCTTATTCTCGCTCAGAGAGAAGTGGGCGCAGCCCTGCGCCTTCATCTCGGGAGTGGATGCCTTGATGCTTGGCCTGATGGGGTTTCCGCTCATAACTATCTTATCCTTAGGGAAGAATCTCTCCATACCGTCATAGGCTACGCAGATTCTGTCCACATCCTTAGAGAGCATTCGGTTAGTCAGTCCCGCAAATCCGTTCTGCTCCTGAATGAGGGTAGGGATGTGCTTTTTAACGGCGGCGCTGATAAGCGGTGCGCTGGCATATCCTCCCACGCCTATCGCTATGTCGGGCTCGAAGTCTTTTATGATTCTGGCTGCCTTTGATTTGCTGTAGAGCACTTTGAAGGGGACCTGAATGTTGTGGAGAATGCCCTTCAGACTCAATTTTCTTACTAAGCCGCTGATAGGCAGGCCTATTATGTCGAAGCCTGCGGCAGGAACCTTTTCCATTTCCATCTTTCCCTTCGCGCCTACGAAAAGAATCCGGCTGTCGGGGTTCAATTCCTTGAATTTGCTCGCAATCGAGATGGCCGGGAAGATGTGACCACCCGTGCCGCCTCCGCTGATTATTACTCTGATTGGCCTATATTCCATCTGTTTCAAAATTATCTAAATCTGACAAACTATCTGACAATGTATCTTCCGGCTTGCTCTCCGTCACCGAGATAGGTGCGGCCTCCTTGCTGAGCTTGGCCATTCCCTTATTGGCCAGACGGCTTATGCTCAGGATGATGCCGAAGGCTATGCTGAAGCACAGGAAGGCAAACGAACCGTGGCTCAACATCGGTAGGGTCTGTCCCGTAAGCAGCCCGAAGTCCATATTCACGAAGATGTGCACGAAGGCTTGGCCCGAGATGAGCAGGATGAGTCCGAAGATGGCACTTTTCGCGAAGAGGTTGTTCGAGCATGTCTTGATTATAAGCACGCCTCTGGCTAAAAGCGAAAGGTAAAGCATTATCACGAAGATGCTTAGGACTCCGTACTCTTCTACTATGAAGCTGAACATATAGTCTTCCGACATATCCGGAACTACATATCTCTGTGTGCTTTGGCCCGGACCCTTTCCTAGAAATTTGCCCTGCTTTATGGCGAGTCTCGCACTGTAAGGCTGGCGTAATTTGTCGAGGGCGTCCTGCTTTTCCGAAGCGGTGCGCGCATTCTCGTAGTGTTTTACCCTGTCTATGGAGATGATGCGTCCCATAGCCGTTCCTACGCGCTCGAATCTCGGGTGCTCGCTGTCTTTAGTGACGGAATACACGGTCACCATTCCTATGGCGAGCACGCCCAGAAGCGAACCCAGTATGAGTACGTGTTTCCATTCGTTAGTTCCCACCGCTATGGTGACTACCATAATGGCGGCTATGAAAAGTCCTGCGGTGTTGGAGCCATTGGCCACTAAAAGGAAGGTGGCCAGAAGCGGAAAATAGAGCATCACCAGATGCCTTGTCTTCGTCTCTTTCAGGAACTTGAGCTTTCCCTTGAAAAGTCCCGACTGCTCTATGAGGAGCGGCCTTTTGTTTTCCAAAGCGTCGAGCGCCCACGCGATGTACATCATCATCGCCACCTTCACTATCTCGAATACGTGAATTTGCCGTCCGAATATGGTGAAGAAACGCACAGCTCCGTTTACGTTTTTTCCGAAGATGATTAGGACTATGAGCAGTATGAACGAAATCGCAAACCCGAAGCGCGAGCATTTCCGAAAGAACTCTATGTCCTTAATGTTGTAAATGACTATGACGAAAATCAGGCTAAGCCCCACCACTTTCAGGTGGTCCAGCATAATATCCAGCCTACTGGTGCTCACCGAGGTGAGTCTGGATGAAGAAGAGAATATGAAGAGTATGGACAGGAGCATAAGCATTAGCAGGATAATCCACACTACCTTATCTCCGGCCAAATGGTCCAGGAAGTACCATAACTTCTTTTTCGTCTCCTTCGTCATAGATTTCTTACGGCTTCTTTAAATTGTTCGCCACGGTCTTCGTAGCTCTTGAAGAGGTCGAAGCTTGCACAGCAAGGGCTCAGGAGCACTACATCTCCCGCTTGGGCCAATCCTGCCGCCGCCCTCACTGCCTTTTCCGCAGAATCGGTGTCGACCATATTTTCCTTACCCACGATGCCCTCGAATGCCTCGTGGATGCGCTCGTTATGCAGTCCCAGACACACTATGGCCTTGACTTTCTTTCGGACCAATTCGTCCAGCACGCTGTAGTCGTTACCCTTGTCCTTTCCTCCTACGATCCACACCACAGGCTTGGTCTGACATTCCAGGGCATACCACGCCGAATCGACGTTAGTGGCCTTCGAGTCATTTATGTAGAGCACGTCCTTTATGCTCAACACCGGTTCGAGCCTGTGCTCTATGGGGCTGAATGAGCGGAGTGCCTCCTTTATGACGGAGTTGCTGACACCGCTCGCCTTCGCCGCAAGTGCCGCCGCCATCGAGTTGTAGATATTGTGCTTGCCTCCCAGGGCCAATTCGTTCAGATAAATTTCGGTTTCGTCCTGCTCGTATTCGAGCACTATCTTGTCGCTATCCAGATAGGCGCCTTGGCTCACCTTCTTCTCTTGGGTGTAGGGGAGTTGCTTGGCCTGGACAAGTATCTGGTCCAGGTGTCCTATGGTTATCTGGTCGTCGGAGTCGAATATGAAGCAGTCCTGTGGGCGTAGGTTACGGGTTATCCTGAACTTGGCCCTTACGTAGTTCTCCATATTGTAGTCGTAGCGGTCCAGATGGTCCGGCGTGATGTTAGTTATGATGGCGATGTCCGGGCGGAAGTCGTAGCATCCGTCCAGCTGAAAGCTGCTGATTTCCAGAACATAGTAGTCGTGTTTCTCGGTCGCCACCTGGAATGCGTAGCTTTTTCCTATGTTTCCTCCCAATCCCACGTCCAGACCCGCCTGCTTGAACAGGTAGTAGATAAGAGATGTAGTGGTGGTCTTGCCGTTCGACCCCGTTATGCATATTTTCTTCGAGTTGTCATAGCGCGACGCGAACTCGATTTCGGAAATTATCGGGGTGTGCAGGGCCTCGAGCTTTTTGATGATGGGTACGCTCGACGGAATGCCGGGACTCTTTATGATCTCGTCGGCCGAGAGAATTTTCTCCTCCGTGTGACCGCCTTCCTCATAATTGATTCCCCATTTGTCGAGGGTTTCCTTATATTCCGGCTTTATCTTCCCGTTGTCTGACAGGAAGACATCGAAGCCTTTGACCTTTGCGAGCACTGCAGCGCCTACGCCGCTTTCCGCTCCGCCCAATATCACTGTCCTGGACATTTTCTATCTAATTTTAAGTAATGCCAATGTGCTTACGGCCAGTAGTATGCCCACCAGCCAGAAGCGCGTGACTATTCTCGGCTCCGGCAGACCTTCCTTCTGGAAATGGTGATGTATGGGAGCCATTCTGAAAAGCCTTTTGGCCGTTCCGTATTTCTTCTTCGTATATTTGAAGTAGCCTCTCTGTAAAATCACCGAAAGGCTTTCCACTAAGAATATTCCGCAAAGCACGGGCAGTAGCAGTTCCTTTCTCAGAAGCACTGCCGTAACGCCTATGATACCACCTATGGTAAGGCTTCCGGTGTCGCCCATAAATACTTGTGCCGGGAAGGTGTTGTACCACAGAAATCCGCCGAGCGCACCCACGAAGGCTGCCATAAACACGGCTATCTCTCCACTGCCCGGTATGAACATAATGTTCAGGTAGGTGGAGTCGATGACGTTACCTCCCAGCCATGCCAATATACCCAAGACTACTCCCACTATCGCCGAGGTGCCTGCCGAAAGTCCGTCCATACCGTCGGTGAGATTCGCTCCATTAGAGCAGGCCAATATGATGAAGATGATTACAAGCGCATAGATGGCCCATTTGCAGTACCATCCGAGAGCTCCCCTGAAAGGGGAGAGGCTCTTGTAGTCGAATTCGTGGTCTTTTACGAATGGAATGGTGGTGGTAGTCGTCTTCACGATATTTTCGTTTATGACGGTTTCCTCCTGTGTCTGCTCGTCTATGATGGTGCTGCTCTCGCGTACTACGATTCGGGGCGAGAAGCAGACCGTCGCCGCGACTATGAGTCCGAGGGCGAATTGGCCTATGAGCTTGCTCTTTTCGCTGAGGCCGTTCTTATCGTGCTTGAAGACTTTTATGTAGTCGTCCCTGAAGCCCAGGGCGCCGCACCAGATGGTGGTAAGCATCAGGAGCTGGACGTAGATGTTAGATAGGTCGCAGACTAAAAGCACTGCCGTCAAAAGGGATACGATGATTATGACGCCGCCCATCGTAGGGGTGCCCTTCTTGCTCATCTGGCCTTCGAGTCCGAGGTCTCGTATGGTTTCGCCTATCTGCTTGCGCTGCAGGAAGGCTATGACTTTTTTTCCGAACAGAATGGCTACCAATATGGATATTACGCTCGCAAGCATAGCCCTGAAGGAAAGGTAGTTCATAAGACCTTTTCCAGGGAAGTCGAATTTATCCAGCAGTTCGAACAAGTAATTTAACATGATTTCAGTACCTCCTCTACTATTTCTCTTTCGTCAAAGTGTAATTTTTCGGTTCCTATTATCTGATAGTTTTCGTGACCCTTTCCGGCCAATAGGATGGTGGCTCCCGGTTTCGAGAACATCATCGCGGCCCTTATGGCTTCCTTTCTGTCCGCTATTCGCAGGACCTTGGACGCTGCGGCGGGGCTGAATCCCGTGCAGATTTCCTCTATTATGGCCTGGGTGGATTCCGTGCGGCTGTTGTCCGAAGTCACTATAATGCTGTCGGCATATTTTTCTGCTATTTGCGCCATTTCGGGGCGCTTGGTGCGGTCTCTGTCTCCTCCGCAGCCGAATACGCACACTATCTGGCCATCGTGACACACTTTCCTCAGGGTCTTCAGGACGTTTTCGAGGGCATCCGGGGTGTGGGCGTAGTCTATGACTATGGTCTTGCCGTCTTTTCCGTGTATGGTCTCGAGTCGTCCCGGGGCTTCCTTAAGGGCGCTCATCGCTACGAGAACTTCTTGGCGCTCGGCTCCCATCTCCACAGCCGTGCTATATATGGCCAGCAGGTTATAGGCATTGTGCTCTCCGATGAGAGTGCTCCAAAATTCCACTCCGTCGATTTCGAGAAGAGAGCCCTCCATAGTTTGCTCCATTACCTTGCAACTGTGGTCTGCTATGCTGTGACACGAATAGGTGACCACGCGCGCCTTAGTGTTCTGGACCATCACGCTGCCGTTTCTGTCGTCTATGTTAGTGATGGCCACGGCGGTGCTTGGAAGCGAATCGAAGAAGGCCTTCTTACATCTCAGGTATTCCGCGAAGGTCCCGTGGTAGTCCAAGTGGTCGTGGGTGAGGTTCGAGAAGATGCCTACCGCGAATTCGAGCGCATCCACTCTGTGCTGCTCCACTCCGATGGAACTGACCTCCATAAAACAGAATTGGCATCCGCGATCCACCATCTGCGCGAGCAGTTGATTGATGGTCAGTGGGTCTGCTGTCGTATTCGTGGTCTCCATGCGAGTGGTGCCGACATAATTGGCAATCGTGGAAAGAAGCCCGCACTCGTAGCCGAGTCTTCTGAACAGGTGGTATAGAAGGGTTACGGTCGTGGTCTTGCCGTTCGTGCCGGTGATGCCGACGAGGCGCAGTTTGCCGGACGGGTGGTCGTAGAAGCGGTCTGCCATTATGGCCAATCCCGCCCTGTCCGTGTATATGGCTGCTGCCGCTCCCTTCGCCCGAGCGTCTTCCACGAACTGCTTTCCGTCCACTGCGGTGCCTTTCAAGGCTATGAACACGTCGCCTTCCCGGACTTTTCGAGAGTCGCAGCAGAGCGAGAGAACCTCGTCTGAGTCTTCCCCGAAAAGCAGGGTAGCGTTAGTCTTATATGTCAAATCAGATATTTTCATTCCAGTATGCATCGATTTTATAGAGTTCCTTTATTACTTCCAGAGCCACCTGAACAGGGATTACGCCTCCGAAGTAGTCTTTCTTCGTGAGGTCGGTATAGATGCTGCACACGATGGTGTATTGAGGGTCTTCTGCGGGGAAAAAGCCTGCGAAGGTGCCTTGCTGCTTGTGGTAACCGTCCGGGGTCTGGTATTTTCCGTTTATGGTCACATAGGAAGTTCCCGTCTTTCCGGCCACGGTACAAGGCGCTTGCTTCAAACGCCAGGCGGTTCCGGATTTGGTGGTGACTGAAGATAGCGCGTCGGTGAGCATTAGGGCAGTCTTTTCGCTGCAGATGGATTCGCTCTGGATGACGGGCCCCTTCTTGTCTTCCACGAGGTAGGGTTTCATCATCTTGCCCTTGTTCGCTATGGCGTTATAATACATAAGCAAGTGCATAGGCGTGACGCTCACGGAATAGCCCATAGCTATCTGCGTGAGGTCCTTTTTAGTCCAGCCCTTGCTTTGCGGGCTGCTTATGTGCGGCGTGGTGACTTTCTCCGCCACGTCGAACTCGAAGGACGTTCCCAGCTGATATTTATAGAGTTTGTCTATGAAGTACTGTGGCTTGTCTTCGTAGTAGGTCTGTGCCAGATACCGGAAGGCATAGTTACTTGACACCTGCACGCAGTAGCGCAGGGGAATCTGGGAGGTCTGATGCTCCTTTTCGTAATCTGTGATGTGTTTGTCCTGTTGTCTTTCGTAGCCTCGAAGTATTCCGTGGTTGCCCGGAATGGTCTCGTCTATGGAAGTCACATAGCCATCCTCTATGGCCGTCATAAGGGTGGTGATTTTAAACACCGAGCCAGGTTCTCCTCTCCAAGTCACGGCCACGTTATCGTTCTCGCCTATGAATCCGTCGGAACCCTTGCTCAAGTTTACTATGGCCTTTATGGCGCCGGTCTTCACTTCCATTATCACGCAGCATCCCGCCATCAGCTCCTTCGCTTCGGCCAGTCTGCTTCTCAAAGCTTTATCCGCGATGTCCTGGTAGTCGATGTTTATGGTGGTGTGGATGTCCTTTCCGTTAACGGCGCTTACATAGAGGCTGTCGTTATCGAGAGCATAGCCGTTATCAGTCTTCTTTATGTAGAAATAGCCCGGCTCTCCCTTCAGGATGTCATCGTATTTGCCTTCGATTCCGCTATAGTAGGCGTTCTCGTCGGTCTTCGTTATGCTTCCTATGGTCCTTCTTGCGAGCGCACCGTAAGGATATCTTCTGGTCTGGATGAGTTCCGTCCACACTCCGCCTACGTATCGTCCCTGCGAGATAAGCGGATAAGTCTTCAGCTTTTCCAGCTTGGCTTTCTCGATGGGTTTTCCCAGCTTTAGATAGTGACTGCCCTTATTGTGGCTCTTTATCAATAAGTTATAGTAATAGTCGCTGCTTGCCCCGTTAGGCGCGAAAGCCTCTTCCAGTCCCTTCGCGAAGAGAGCAGCGTCTTTTCTCCACTTACTTTCGTATTCTTTGCGCTTTTCCTTACTGAGCTTTTCGACCTCCTCCTGGTTCGTGCAGCAGTCTATGAATAGCTGGTATTTGGGGTAGGACATGGCAAGCACGCGTCCGTCGCACGAAAGTATGCTGCCGCGTTTCTGGATGAGGGTCTCCTTACGCACCGGCTGGGTGAGTTTGCGCTCGATTTCCTTATTCGGCGTCCACAGGAACTGGATGTAGAAGATACGGAACACGAACACTATGCTCACGGCGAGCATAATGATATAGATCAGATAGAGCGATCTTCCCAGTCTTTCTCCTGTTTCTTTTCCTTTCATCGCAATTGTTTGGCCGGCTTCTCCGGTTTTCGGGCTTTTGAACCCAATCTTTCCAAATTATCCTCTATCGTAGACCTTCTCGAAAGCTCGCTCAGCTCGAAAGTTTTTATGGCCAAGTCGGTCTGCTGCTCCTTCAAGATGTCGTTATTACGCTTGACTGTGGTCATAGTGTTGTCTATCAACAGGCTAATCCAGATGGTCATAATGCACAAGAACATACAGACAAGCATTTTTATGAAGTGTCTGTCCAGATGGAGTCGCAGCATCAGGCGTCCTTTGATGATAGCCGAGAATATATTTTTAAGAACGGGTAGTATTTTCATCGCTTTACCGCTATTCTAAGCTTGGCGCTACGTGCGCGCGTATTCTCCGAAATCTCTTCCTCGAGCGGCAGAATCGGCTTTCTGTTCACTGCTTCGAGCGGCTGTACGCTTCGCCCGAACACGTCCTTTTCCACTTCGCCGTCGACATTGCCCGACTTTATGAAGTTCTTGACCATCCTGTCCTCCAGGGAATGATAGGTGATGACGGCCAATCTGCCCCCGCTTTTCAGGGCCTTCGTGGCGCCCTCGAGAAACTTCTCGAGCGAACGCATCTCCTGGTTTACCTCTATCCGTAGGGCCTGGTAGACCTTAGCCAAGTATTTGTGTTGTGCGAACTTAGGGGTCACCGACTCTATCGCCTTATCCAGATCGCCGGTGGTGCCGATGGGGCTGAGTGCGCGCTTGCTGACTATCAGACTGGCCAATTTGTACGCATTCTCCACCTCTCCGTAGATGCGGAATATCTTGGCCAATTCCTCTACCGGGTATTCGTTCACTACGTCCTGTGCAGTCAGTTGTGCCTGAGTGTTCATTCTCATATCCAACGGAGCATCGTAGCGGAAAGAAAACCCGCGCTCCGCCGTGTCGAATTGGTGGGAGGATACTCCCAAGTCTGCAAGCACGCCGTCGAACCCGCTTTCGGTTTCCAGAAGCGAGTAGTTATGTATGAAGCGGAAATTATTATGAATGAGCTTGAACCTCGGGTCGTCAAATGCTCCTTTCAGGGCATCTTCGTCTCTGTCGATGGCTATGAGGCGTCCTTTTTCTGACAATCTGCTGAGGATTTCTCTCGAATGTCCACCGCCTCCGAACGTGGCGTCGGCATAGATGCCATCGGGCGAGGATACAAGTGCATCCACGCTCTCTTTTAAAAGAACCGGTTTATGGTATTCGTACATTTTTCGGCAGTGTTTGGACCCCTTTTTCTATTCGCGCAAATTTAACAAAATTTATCCATAAAGAAAAGGTGAAAGCATAACTATAATTTGACTAACTTTGAGCAAATTATTTTTACTATGCGAAAATTATCTTTTTTATTCTCCGTTTTATTCCTATTGTCTTCTTGTGGCAGGTCAGAGGTGCTGCCTAAGGACTCTTGGACACCTGTTGCCCATTCTGCACTTGAAGAACTCATAAAAACCGCGCCTGCGGATTCCTATGCCGTTTTCGATTTCGATAATACCACGATTATAAATGACATCTCCATGACTCTTATGGCCTATACTGTGGACAATATGCGATTTGTCTTCAGTGCTTCTGAGGCTTTCGAGGTGTTCACTTCCTATATTCCGGATACCGACATCGTGCTGGAAGGGGTAGGCAGGTCCGCGAGCGAATTGGCCAGGGAATTAGCCGACGACTATGCTTACTTGCAGCTACTTAAAGACGAAGGTACGAGTGTCGAACTCTTGAGGAATACTCCGGAGTGGAAGCGTCTCAAATCAAATCTCTTTACTCTTAACGAAGGTTTGGAGAATACTTTCGACTATGGGGTGTGGTGTCAGTGGCAGCCGAGCCTTTTCAAGGGGATGACCTATGACGAATTGGCTTCGCTTACGAAGGAGAGCGTGAGGTATTGGCTCGACGAGGGGTCTATGGTGGTTCCGAAGGAGACGCTCGATCTCTTCGCGGCGCTGAGAAAGCATTCCATCGAGGTGTATATTTGCTCGGCTTCGCTGGAGGTAATCGTGGAGGCTATGGCCTGCGACCCTGAATTCGGATTGAATTTCAGCGAAGATCACGTGTTCGGAATCAGACTTGCCGATACTCAGTGGGTCGGTGGTGCATTCGACCCTACATATACTCCTACGTTTCTGGAGGGAAAGGTCGCTTGCATAGAAAGATTTATGCGTCCTGCCCATAACGGAGCGGCGCCTATCCTGGTGTCGGGAGATAGTGGCGGAGACGTGGCTATGCTTTCGACTTACAGCGATGCTCTCAGACTGGTTTACGATTGTAACAGAACGGGTTCCATCGCGGAGTTCATCTCCTCGGGCCAGCCGCGCTGCGTAGTCCAGCCCCGCACCCAATACATCAAATAACACAAAAGGCCGACTGTTAATTCAGCCGGCCTTTCGTAATTTTAGTTGGTTTCCTGGAGGAAACTGAAGTCTCTCGGTCCGTGACAGTTTTTTACATATAAAAACACTAAATGGTTACTGGTCTCGGTAACAAGTTCGGGTGTAAGTGTCACATTATTTAAAGCAATTGCCATTCGCCTTTGATTTTTGATCTGTCGGGATTTATGTATCCATTTTCCTTGAGCCAGGCTATTGCTCGAAAAATTGTCGTTTCCCCGATGCCAAGATTGTCCTCCAGTTCAGAGTATTTGATCTTTCTGTTGAGCTTGATGGCTTCGTAAACGTTTTTATAAGATGCGATACTTATTGGAGGTTTTTTATCATTTATGGAGGTTTTTGACTCATTTTCCTCCACTTGTGAAGGTTTTTGTTGATTTTCCTCCACTAGGTATCCCTGCGCAATCGCATTTTGCTTGGCTTCCATTCCTCTAGGAGAAATTCTTTCCTTGACGAGGAATGCGGTTATAAGATCCAAATCAAATTCCGGCAGGCCATTCCCGTTTTCCTCCAGTCGGTCTTGAACTTCAAGAACACCCCAACTGTAGCGGTTTACATAACCAAGCACACGCATTCCTTCTGCGATGACCGGATTACGATAGTCGTTTACGCGAGGGAAGTTCTGAGAGTTTGCTTTGCCGTAAAGACCTCCTGGATTGAGGATTTCAATGCGGTCATCATATTGATAAAACTGCACTGGTCCGTTTCCCGTATAGTCGCGATGACAGACGGCATTCATCACAAGTTCTCGTGTAGCCCAGTACGGATAGTCCACAAAATAATCTTCACGAATTGCACTAACAGGAATTGGCCGTCGGTTGGTTATCGTCGTCTTGATGAAAGTATCCAGTTCGTCAAGAATCTTGCACAGGTTGCCGGAGAACTTGTGCTCGGTGACAATCTTTCCGGCACGGCCTCCACCGCCCAAGCGGACATATTGAACATAAGCGCCGCCAAGGAAACGCTCAGGGTTTTTGCCGAAGAAGATTATGCCAGCATACGTTGGGCAATCGTATTTCGTATTATAGAAACCTAGCGCCTGCATTTTCTCCCTAATGTCACGCTTGTCGCTGTCATTTACCTCATCAGGAATTACCTTAGGGAGATAGTCGTGTTTGAAAACCTGTTGGTCTATATCATTAAGCGTCGCATCAAAGCAAGGCGTAGCATCGAAGGTCGTTATATTGGCTGCGCGTTTCTCCAGAAGAAGATGCTCATCAGCTTCACTGGCAACACCCTTGCGCGAACCGACACGAATCCAGACGCGGCCCTTATAGCGGACAGGCGGAAATTTGTGCGGCTGAACTTCGACCATAACGACGTCGCCTTCAGGTAAGCTGACTTTCTCAACAACCATTGATGGTTGAGGTTGGATATTGCCATCAGTGCGGATTGCCGCAATGTTTTTCAGCAGATCATCAGTTACGTTGAGGCCTTGGACTTTACCATCATCAAGAACGCCGAGGAAAAGATAACCTGGCGCCTTGTGATTCGGTAGGTCATTGGCAAAAGCGCAAATGGCCTGACCGAACTTATCGGTGTTCGTAGTCGATATTGTCCGTTCTATTCTGTCATTCTCCAAATCAAGGAGCATGGCTTGTATCTGGTCTGTTGAAATCATATTAGTCAATCCTTTGATTCATCATTAATTCCAAACATAATTCGAACCCAAATTTACGAAATCTTTTACAATGCCACATAATAAGTCTTATTATTTCCCCTTGGCACTATTTAGGCCCCGCCGTCCGGCCAATGCCAGTTTCCGGTTTTACCGATACACAGGGTTTTCCCCCTGACCCGTTTTCTGGACTGTCATTAAGTCGAATTAAAAGAGCCGGACAGATTCTAATTCTGCCCGGCTCTTGATTACCACGTTATTCTTTTAATAAGGTCGTTCAAATTCTCCTTCGCTACGTTACCGAGATAGTTTACATTATATATACCATCTCGTAGTTTATTCAAGTCAAAGGAAAAAACGGGACGGGATAGGAAATCTAATACATATAATGCATTGTTTTTTATTTCAATTTTCTTAAAGGCCTTATCGAAAAAAAAACTCGCCAGGACCCGTTCTGAAAACTAAACCTTCCGTAATGAGTCGAGTTTTCTTAAGGTCATAGACTTCCACATTCAACGTAAAGTCGAATGTGGTGAACTTGCACCTGAAGATGACATAAATGCCATAATCTCTTAGAGGCTTTTTTATCCAAATCCACTCGTTTTTATAACCGCCATCGCGGAACTGCTGGTGAAGTTGAAGTAACTCCTTTACGGGGACATTAAATTCGTCTTCGGCGAATATATACCCTCTCTCAAGACAAGATAGATAAAACTCATATCTGTCCTCCAGCTTGGACATCGCATTGTATGCGAGTTGTTCATCTGCGGAAAGGTTTAATTTAATATCGATAACATCGTCACTGACGAGGCTATAGGAAGCCTTGGTCTCATTAGGAGTTATATCAACAGTTATCATAGTGTAATTCCCGTCTCCGATCAATTTAAGGGGTCTGACCGCCTTGGACAGATAGTTACATATAAATCTTGCGTTAAAACCAAAATTATATGTATTAATAACCATTTCTTTTCTATCGTGATCTAGTGAAATGTATCGAATCTTCTTTTCTTTCGTTATCATGGCATTATATGAATGCTCTCTATACTCCCACGCCTTGTCGGGTTTTATCAGTCCCCTGGTATCCTCGAGTCCGTGTATCAAAGAGCTGGTCTTGAATCCATTTGCAAGATACGAATAATTAATGAAAAACGAAGGCCGACCGAACAGCCGGCCTTCGTGAATTTAGTTAGTTTCCTAGAGAAGTATTATCGTGTGGCAGCCTAAAAATCGCTGATTTTTAGCTATATTTGCCAATATCAATACTAAAACATAACAATATGAAGAAATTTATCTTTTTATCAATCACACTCTTAATCGGGATCGCATCATCAGCGCAAACCAAAGGCGAAAAGTATATTTCAGGACATCTCAGTGCCTCCTGTGGCACACAGACAACCACATTGTCTAAGGGTGCGTATTCAACTTCAACAACACAACCGTCAGACGCCACTTTCGAAATAGGAGCCGAGATCGGGTATTTCGTCTCTGACAAGATAAGAGTTTCAATGTCCATAATATCACCATTCACTTCATCACCTTCTGACAAAGACGGAGACAAATGGCTTAAAGATAAAACATTCGGGCTCGAACTATCCCCAAGCGCCGCATACTACATCAAACTTGCAGACAGATTTTACTACACTCCTGAGATTGCAGGTTCATACGGGTTCGGATCATATAAAAACGAAATTTCTTCGTCCGAATCATACAATCTCAAATACAACGGGTGGAGTGTCAGCCTATACTACGCCGCATTCGAATTCCGTGTCAATGACAAATTCGCAGTAGGTGCAGCCGTCGGTGGACTTAACTACGCAAGTCTCTCAATTTCAGATAAAGATACCAACCAGTCAGTAAAAACCAATCAATTCAGTTTCAAGTTCAACTCCGCAGATATCAGTCTTAAATTGTATTTCTGACGATAACATCTATCCATCCGTATTCCCCGCCCCAAAGTGCGAGGGATTTCAAGAACATTTCGTTTGAGAACACTACGCTTGCGGTATTATCGCAGGGATGGTAGTGCACTTAGTAAGTGATTCCTTGGGATGAGTTTTTCACACTAACCGGCACTTTGATTGAAATTGCATCCAAAACGTTTTGCGACATATAATATCCGGAAACCAACCGGAGAATGTAAAACAAAACACTCCAGACAGAAGGTTGCTACGGGTGTCGTAAATGTAATCGGTGTAGGCGGCTTTGCCCACCTTTTCCCTTATTAGCCTTCCGGCATAGTCGTAAGTGTCACACAAAATAGCCCTAAAATAGTTTGTGTGAAATATTCAAAGGATGGTGTAACTGCGGGGTAAGACGCTTTTTAAGTCGTGGGATTAAAGAGAAAGAGGCCGCAAATACGCGGCCTCTAAGTTTTATTCGTTGTCGTAGATTTCTTCCGGTTTGTCGTCGTCTTCATCTTCTTCGTCGACTTCGTCATCGTCGTCTAGGAAGTCATCGTCATCTTCTTCGTCAGGGAGTCTGCGCCTTTCTTTAGGAAGGTCTTCGAAAGCCACATATCCATTATCGAACGCTGCAGGCTCCGGCCCTTTTGCGTCCGGCAGGAGTGTAGGAACGGTGATGGCGTTACCGCTCTGCTCGCCCTCAAGAGTGAGTATGACTCTTTTTTTCGATTGAGTATCGTAGTAGTAGTCAAATTTCACCGCACCGTCTTTCAAAGCCTTTTCGATAGTAACGTCGTCTACTGTTCCGAATCCCAAATCTATCAGGGCATAGCGAGCTACGACATTTTCGTCGGCATCGTAGGCCTTGAAGAGTATGGGTTGGTCGGCAGGAAAAGCCAAATCTGACTGTAACTGCTTGTGAAAGTGATATAATGAATTGGCAGAATTTACCTTGTAGATTCTGTAGAAGCCCTTAAGTCCAGGGAGTGTGACACGGAATTGATAAATCATAAGGCGAATATAAAAAGAAATTACTAAATTTGGATATTATGTCTGCAAATTCTGACGAATATTATAGCATAGAGGCCCCTTCGACAGGGATGTTTAAGGATCAGAAGAGTAAGTTCTACGCCTTCGCGTACCCTGTGGAAAGCGAGGCGGAGGTTAAGCGCCTGCTCGAAAACGTGAGGAACGAGTACCACGACGCCAGACATCATTGCTGTGCGTATAGAATAGGGTGCGATGGGCAGAAATGGCGCGCAAGCGATGACGGAGAGCCGTCAGGAAGCGCAGGACGTCCTATTTTAGGCCAAATCGACAGCGCATCTCTTAGCGACGTGGTCGTCATTGTGGTTCGCTATTTCGGAGGAATAAAACTGGGCGTACCCGGACTCATATCCGCATATAAGGCTGCGTGTGCCGACGCTCTGAATAATGCCACGCGAATAACTAAGATAGCGGGGAAGTGGTACACCCTACGTTTTGACTATTCGTCTATGCCAGAAGTGATGAAGGTAGTAAAGGAGATGAACCTTCCTCAGCGTAATCAGGACTATGGTTGCGAGTGCTCCCTGGAAGTCCGCGTACGCACTTCACTCGATGCCGACTTCCTAAAGAAAGTTTCCGCCATCCCGAAAATGCTATGTAACGAAGAATAAATATAACCACTAGTAACACTTTTGATTATGAAGGCTATAACACGTTTAATCCCTACAATCGGCACTATTTTAGTTTCTCTGGTGTCCTGTTATAAGGGTCAAATCGATGACCTCCAAACGCAGATCGACGAGATAAAGAATACTCAAATCAAAACCGTGTCCGAGCAGCGCTCCGGCATCGAGATTTCTCTTACCGATCTTGAAAAATTAGACGCTGAACTTAAGGACTTTATCTCCACTCTTCAGTCCCAGTACGCAGAACTCGAGAAACTGCGATAAGGGCGCCGAGTGGTATTTGCCGGCAAAGAACGAGCTCTTTTTGATTTACAAATACAGCGCTGCCATAAACAAGACTTTGTCGTCCGTAGAAGGGACACCGCTCTCGTCCCTATCCCACTGGTCTTCTACGGAGTATAATTATAAGAACGCCTACCTAATCTACTTCGGCGACGGAAGCGTCAACTGGTACTACAAGAGCGACGCCTACCGAGTTCGCGCCGTAAGATTGTTATAAAAAATGCCAGTCATAGCGACTGGCATTTTTTGTATAACCTCCTGAAACATTAACCTCCGAAGTTATCGTAGAGGATGTTCTCCGGTGGAACTCCCAAGCTGTCGAGCAGGTTGTTAACTGCGCCGACCATCATAGGAGGACCGCACATAAAGTACTTGATGTCCTCCGGTGCCTCGTGATCCTTAAGGTAGGTTTCATACATCACATTGTGAACGAAACCGGCTGTGTAAGGAACTCCGGCCTCATCTGCTGCAGGATCCGGACGGTCCAGGGCGAGATGGAACTTGAAGTTAGGGAATTCTTTTTCGATCTCTGCGAAGTCCTCCAGATAGAACGCCTCGACAAGCGCACGAGCTCCGTAGAAGAAGTGAACGGTGCGATTAGTCTTGAGCGTCTTGAAGAGCTCCATAATGTGAGAGCGAAGAGGTGCCATACCTGCACCACCTCCCACGAATATGTATTCGATATCATCCGGGTCATTCTTAGGAAGAAGGAACTCTCCGTAAGGACCGCTGATGGTAACCTTGTCGCCAGGCTTGCGGGTAAATACGTAAGACGAAGCTATACCAGGGTTAACAGGGAGAAGCTTAGGACCCTGCTCGCGAGGAACGCTGCGATCGAACGGTGGAGTAGCGATACGGACGTTGAGTTTGATGATGCCCTTCTCACCAGGGTAAGAGGCCATAGAGTAAGCTCTGATGGTAGGAGTCGGGTTAACGCTCTCGAGATTGAAGAAACCGAATTTCTCCCAATCCTTACGATACTCAGGCTCTACGTCAATGTCCTTAAAGTAGAGGTGATAAGCCGGAATGTCTATCTGAATGTACTCACCGGACTTGAACTCGAGGTTCTCACCCTCCGGAAGCTTCACTGTAAACTCCTTGATGAATGTAGCCACGTTCTTGTTAGAGATAACCTCGCACTCGAGTTTCTTCACGCTCAATGCGCTCTCTGCCACCTGAATCTTCAGATTATCCTTAACCTTTACCTGACAGCCTAGTCTCCAGCCTTCCTTAATCTGCTTGCGGTTGAAGAAACCGGTCTCGGTAGGGAGAATCTCTCCGCCACCTTCGAATACCTGAACCTTACACTGTCCGCAGTTAGCCTTACCGCCACAAGCGGAAGGAAGGAAAATCTGGTTGTCGGCAAGCGTACCCATAAGGTTTCCGCCAGGGGTAACGTCGAGGGTCTTCTTACCGCTGTTAATGTCGATTTTAATAGTGCCCTTAGGCGTGATAGCTGTTTTTACAATCAGCAGGATAGCCACCAAAATCAGGATGACGACCACCATAAGCGCTATAGCTGAAATTAAAGTATTGCTCATAATTTCTGTCTCCTTTTTATAGTGAAATACCCATAAATGCCATAAATCCTATACCCATAAGGCCCACGGTGATGAATGTGATACCGGTGCCCTTGAGTCCTGCAGGGACGTTGCTGTAAGACATCTTCTCGCGGATGGCTGCAAGTGCCACGATGGCCAGATACCAGCCAAGTCCGCTACCCAGTGCATAGACTGCGCTTTCGCCTACATTGGCAAAGTCCTTCTGCTGCATAAACAACGCACCTCCGAGGATGGCGCAGTTTACGGCGATAAGCGGAAGGAAGATACCCAGTGATGAGTAGAGGGAAGGCATGAACTTCTCCACTACCATCTCCACTACCTGCACGATAGCCGCGATGACGGCGATGAACAAGATGAAGCTGAGGAAGCTCAAGTCGACAGTGGCGAATTTCTCGCCCAGCCATACCAATGCTCCCGGCTTGAGTACGTATTCATTAAGCAAATAGTTGATAGGCAGGGTAATCAACAACACGAATACCACCGCGATACCCAGACCATTCGCTGTCTTAACATTCTTTGATACTGCCAGGTATGAACACATACCGAGGAAGTATGCAAATATCATATTGTCAACAAATATTGACTTTACGAATAAACTTAAAAGATCCATAATTCTTCTGTGTGTGTCTTATTATTTCTCCTGAAGTGACTTGTCTATGCTTCTGTGAACCCAAACGACACATCCCAGAAGGATGAGGGCCATAGGTGGAAGAATCATAAGACCGTTGTTAGTATAACCGATGGCTGAAAGTACAGGAACACCGAAAAGGGTTCCGCTTCCGAGAAGCTCGCGGAAGAAAGCCACGATTACGAGTATCAAGCCGTAGCCGAGTCCATTGGCCATACCGTCAAGCAGTGAAGGGATAGGCTTGTTGCCGAGTGCGAATGCCTCGATACGACCCATCACGATACAGTTGGTGATGATAAGTCCGATATAGACAGAAAGCTGTTTTGAAACCGCAAAGGCATAAGCTTTAAGCACTTGGTCCACCAAGATTACCATAAGGGCCACGACTACCAACTGAACGATGATACGTACACGGTTAGGAATGGTCTTTCTGATGATGGAGCATACGAAACTGCTCACTGCTGTTACGATGGTTACCGAAAGGGCCATGACGAGGGCACCTTTGAGCTCGACTGTAACGGCCAGAGATGAACAGATACCGAGGATAAGGACCGTAATAGGGTTGCCCTTGAATATCGGATTGAGAATTGTTTCTTTAAGATTGCTCATTTTTATTTCTCCTCTGCGTTTTGAATGTAATTCTTATAAGCTCCGAGCCAATTGTTGATGGCTGCCTCCAGACCCTTGCTGGTCATCGTAGCACCGGAGATGGCGTCGATGGCATTAGTCTGTCCTGCAGGAGCTCCGCCCTTAACGATTTCGAAAGGCTTGGAACCTGCCATATTCAATGTCTTGCCGGCGAAGGCAGCACGGAAAGAAGGGTCGTCCTTAATCTTTCCACCCAGACCAGGAGTCTCGGAAGCGTGGTCGAAGTAAGCACCTACTATGTGGGTAAGAGACGCATCCATGGCGACATAACCCCAAATAGGGCCCCAAAGACCTGCACCATAGACAGGGAACACGTGAACACCGTTATTGAAGATGTAGACAGGAATCTCGAAAGAAGCATCGCTCAATTTGTAGCCTTCGGCCTTAAGGTCGGAAGTGCTGTAAACCTCAGCGTGAGATTTGTCCAGATTGCGAACCTCCTTACCCTCTGCATTTACTAACGCAGCGTGGTCGAGCTCGTCCTGGAACATCTTGATGATGGCCTTGTTACCCTTCTTTGCCAACTCTTCCTTCTCTCCGAACCTTCCTGCAGTAAGAATCTGGCTGATGGTCTCCGCTTTCTCGTTATCTTCCTGCATAGGCTTGAGGCTCTGTGAAACGAATGCCAAAATGGCTGCTACAAGCACACAGATTACTGTGGTGTAGACTACTGTATATACGTTACTATTTGTATTCATACGATTAGCCTCCTATTATTCAGCGATTGCTTTTTTGCTTTTAGCCTTAAGGTGAGCGTTAACCACTATGTAGTCGATAAGAGGTGCGAAGATATTTCCGAGGAAGATGGCAAGCATCATACCCTCAGCATATCCAGGGTTGAAGAGTCTTATTATTACACAGAGGGCACCTATAAGGATACCATAAATCCATTTGCCCGGTTCGGTCTGAGCCGATGTAACGGGGTCCGTAGCCATAAACACTGCACCGAATGCGAATCCGCCCATAACCAGATGGTAGTAGAACGGAACGTCCGAAGCGCCGGTAAGATTGGCCAATCCGGCCACTGCCACTGCACCTATCACACTGCCGGCCATAACCTTCCAGCTGGCCACGCCTGTCCAGATGAGTATGATGGCGCCGAGCAGGATGGCGATTACCGAAGTCTCACCCACAGAACCCGGGATACCACCCCAGAACATGGTCCAGAAGCTGGTGCTGTACTGAACCGGAGCATTTGTGAGAGCATCCATACCGTTAGCTGCGAGGGCCAATGGGGTCGCGCCGCTGAAGCCGTCGATAAGCTCGCCGCCCTTCGCTGCGATCCAGCAATCCTCACCTGACATGTGGTTAGGGTAAGAGAAGAACAGGAATGCGCGGGTAAGGATGGCAGGGTTTATCAGGTTCATACCTGTACCGCCGAATACCTCTTTACCGAAGATTACTGCGAAAGCCACAGCTATGGCGAGCATCCAGAGAGGCACGTCGATAGGCACGATGAGAGGAATGAAGAATCCGGTTACCAGATAACCTTCGTTCACCTCTTCGCCCCTAATCTGGGCTGAAGCGAATTCTATGGCCAATCCCACGATGTAGGACACCAAATACAAAGGAAGTACCTTGACGAATCCGAACCAGAAAGCCTGGAGGACGTTCATCGAAATACCGGTAGCGAGTGCGTGCTGATATCCCACGTTCCACATACCGAAGAGGGCTGCAGGACCTGCTGCGATAACAGCGATGATCATAATACGCTTGATATCCACTGCGTCGCGCACGTGTGCACCTTTCAGTGCTACTGTGCCAGGGACGTGAAGGAATGTCTCAAAAGCGTCAACCGTAGAGTGCAGCCAGTGAAGTTTGCCGCCTTTTTCAAAAATCTTGTTCATACTCTTAAGCCATTTCTTTAAGCATCAGGTCGATACCTTTTGCGATTATATCTTGAATGTTATTCTTCGAAGGATCTGCGAATTCGCATACTGCCAGATCTTCAGGCAGAACCTCGTAGATGCCGTATTTCTCCATCTTCTCGATGTCGCCTGCCAAGCAAGCCTTCACCAAGTAGAGAGGATAGATGTCCATAGGAAGGAATTTCGCATAGTATCCGTCTGACATGACGAATGCACGAGGACCTCCGTGGAGGTTAGTGTCCATGTCGAACTTTCTCTTAGGAGTAAGCCATCCGAGGCACCAGTTGAAGTAGGTGTGGTCTGCGCTGAACTGCTTTACGCGAAGAGGACGAGCCCATCCGAGGAGTTCCTGCTCAGTACCTTCCTTAATGAGGGTGACGGTGTTGTCGAAGAAGCCGAGATAGCCGTTTACGCCGACGTTCTTTCCGCTCATGATGTCGCCGCTGACAGCGCGGAGGACGTCCTCGTTAGTGCCGTAGAAGGCTTTAAGACAATTGATAGGCATACCCGGAGTGGTGTAGATGTATGATGGCTCTATAGCTAAAGGACCGCTGACTGCCACCAGCCTGTGAACGTCATGGACGCCCTTTGAGAAGAGCTTGCCTATCGCTGCGAGACCTGCGAGCGATATGGTCCATACTGTTTCCTCCTTACGGATAGGAGAGATGTGGCTTATTTGCACACCGACATTACCCATAGGGTATTTTCCTTTGAAAAGATGAATGTGGGCCCCTTTGATCTTGTTAAGCGGAGAAAGCTCATAGGTCTTCTCGTCGAAGCTCAAGTGCATACCGCCTTCGCTGAGTTTGGAAAGGACATTTACACCCATCTGGATGTTAGCCACTTCGCCTGCGAATGCGAAATCCGGGTCTGCAGCGTCCGGTGCTGAACAGATAGCCGAGGTGAAGATAGCCTTAGGCTTGGCTGCAGGGTCAGCTAAGATACCGTATGGACGGCTGACGATGAAAGGCCAAAGACCGCCTTTCAAAATAGCGGATTTGATTTCTTCTGCGCTGAGAGAATCAGGAGATTTTACGCCGAAATCTACGGATTTCTGTTCCGTGTCGGCCTGAATTAACACTGCGAGCAGTTTTCTTTTCTCGCCCCTGACGATTTCTTTAACTACACCGCTTACCGGCGATGCTACGATAATGTCAGGATTCTTCTTGTCTGACAAAACTGGAGAGCCTGCGAGGACGCTGTCGCCTTCCTTTACAAGAAGTCGTAGAAGCAAGCCCTTGAAATCAGTAGGCTGTACCGCAACGATCTCGCTGCTGATGGTTTTGCTCAGGCGTTTCTCTGCCATTCCGGAAACGGGAATGTCGAGACCCTTTTTCAAAACGATGGTTTTGGACATTTTATTTAAGGTTTTATAGTTTATCTTAAAAGCGCTGCGAAGATAACAAATTTTTGCGTAATTTCGTAACCTTTTATGGATGGATATGAATCAGAAACTACAAACGATACTGGAAGGACTTAACGACGAACAGAAAAAGGCGGTCGAGGCGATGGAAGGCCCCGTTCTCATCGTCGCCGGAGCAGGCTCCGGAAAAACGAGGGTTTTGACAAGCCGAGTGGCATATATGATGGCTTCCGGGGTGGACCCCGCGAGGATATTGGCCCTGACCTTTACGAAGAAGGCCGCCACGGAGATGAAGGAGCGAATAGCACTGATGGTCGGTAATGCCGCCGCGAGAAGGGTGACTATGGGAACTTTTCACGCGATTTTCGTGCGTTTTCTCAGGGAATATGCCGAATTTCTGGGCTATCCTAGGGATTTCACCATTTACGACACGTCCGATTCCGTCTCGGCCATCAAGTCTTGCATAAAGGCATTGGGTCTCGACGACAAGATCTACAAGCCGAAGGACGTGCTGGGAAGGATTTCGAGCGCGAAGAATAATCTCATTACTTGTGAGAGCTATGCCACGCGCACCGAGTTGCTGAACGCGGACAGTCAAGCGCGCAAGCCGAGAATCTGCGACCTGTACAGGCTCTATCAAGACAAGATGAGAAACAGCGGAGTTATGGATTTCGACGATATCTTGCTTAATATGAACATCCTGCTAAGAGATAACAGAGAGGCTCTGCTTTCCCTGAGCGACAGGTTCTCGTACATAATGGTGGACGAGTATCAGGACACTAACTTCTCCCAGTATAACATAATACGAAAGCTCACGCTTCAGCACCATAATATATGCGTGGTGGGAGACGACTCCCAGTCCATCTACGCATTCCGTGGCGCGAGGGTGCAGAATATACTTAACTTCCAAAAGGATTATCCTGAATGTAAGGTGATAAGGCTCGAGAGAAACTATCGCTCCACCCAGACCATAGTGAATGCGGCGAACAGCGTGATAGAGCATAATAGCAGTCGAATCCCTAAGAATTGCTATTCGGAAGCCGACGCAGGCGAAAAAATCCGGATTCTGGAGTGTATGAACGAAATCGAGGAAGCTGCGCGCATCACCTCGGAGGTGTCCATCCGCAAATCCGTCGAAAACGGTCACTATTCCGATTTCGCCATCCTCTATCGCACTAATTCCCAGTCCCGAGCCATCGAGGACGCCCTGCGACGGAGAAACATCCCTTATATGGTCTATTCCGGAAACTCCTTCTACGAGCGTGCGGAGATAAAGGACATGATGTCCTATCTTAAGTTAGTGGTAAACGTTAACGACGACGAGAGTTTCAAGCGCGTGGTCAACAAGCCTACCCGCGGCATCGGCGATACTTCAGTCGAAGCGCTCACTAAGGCGGCCAATGCCCACAAGACCTCGCTTTTCAAAGCCATCTGGCTCGACGACCTCGCATCTTTCGACCTCAAGAGTGCCGCGCAAGCCCGCCTGAAGGACTTCGGAGAGAAAATCAGCCGCCTTTCGGCTAAGGTCCTCACCATCGATGCCAATGTCCTCGCTCGTGAGACAGCCGACGATATGGGCTATCTGGACTTCCTGAAAAAGGACACCTCCCAAGAAGGTATCTCCAAACTGGAAAACGTAAACGAGCTGCTGGATTCCATAGAAACCTATGTTCAGGAACGCACCGACGAGGCTTTGGAAAATGAGCAGCAGCCTACGGAGATAGCCCTTCCCGACTTCCTGGAGAACGTGTCGCTTCTCTCAAATGCCGACACCTCTGCCGACGGAGACGAAAACGACAAGGTGGCACTTATGACCGTCCATTCGTCCAAGGGTCTGGAATTCCCGTATGTAATCATCGCCGGAATGGAAACGAACCTCTTTCCTTCGCTGTCTATGATGGGCTCCTCGCGCGACCTCGAAGAGGAAAGGCGCCTGTTCTACGTGGCCCTCACCCGTGCTAAGAAGAGCGTAGTCATTACCCACTGCGACAGCCGATTGCGAAACGGGAAGACGGAAACTAACGAGCTGTCGATGTTCGTAAAGGAGATCGACCCTAAGTATCTGGCCAATCCGCCCGCACCTTCCCGCCCTTCGTTTGGAACCTCCTACGGACGCAGCTCCGCAGTGCGATATGAGTCTCGCACGCCTCGCCCTGATTTCGCCTCGCGCCTCGATTTTGCCTCGCGTCAGAAGCCGCAGAGCCCGATGCCGAAAGTCCAGAGCCCGAGAGCCGCAGCCGTGCCGCCTCCGGTCCAATTAGACTTCGTCCCGGACAAGACGGAGGTATTCCGTGCCGGACAAAGGGTGGAGCACAACCGTTTCGGTAGTGGAAGAATCATTTCGCTTACCGGAGAAATTCCGGAGCTTCGCGCCGAAGTGGAATTCGATGCTTACGGTAAAAAAATACTCCTTCTCAAATACGCCAAGATGCGAGTGGAGAAGGAGCATTAGAATTTAAGATTTTACTTACACCATTTGTCTAACCAGCTGTAGAACTCTTTGTGCCAGAGCAGTGAGTTCTGCGGTCTGATAATCCAGTGGTTCTCTTCAGGGAATATTACCAGCTTGCTTGGCACGCCCATCATCTGAGCCGCATTGAATGCCGCCAATCCCTGCTCGTACGGGATGCGGAAGTCCATCATGCCGTGGAAGCACAAAATCGGTGTATGCCAATTCGTTACCTTCATATCCGGAGATTCTGCGTAGTGGCGCACTGCCTTAGGAGTGCTGGCATACGGAGCACCTGCCTGCTGCAGCCCTCCGAAGGTGATTCCGTCGCCGCGAGGGCCTGTCTCGCCCGGAGTATAAGCGAACTCGGCAAGTCCGCCGTTATCCCAATTGGCAAACCACATCTCCTCGGTAGTGAACCACATCTGACGCTCGTTGAATATACCGGCGTGCGCGATGAAACAGTCATACAAATCGCCGTGCAGGCCTTCGAGCATATATACGGAATATCCGCCGTAGGATGCTCCCACACAGGCCAATTTGTCCACGTACGGCAGGCTCTTTACATATCTTCCGGCAGTGAGGTAGTCCTGCATGTTCAATCCGGGATAGTCACCGCTGATCTGTTCCTTCCACTCCTGACCGAAGGCCGTGGTGCCGCGTCTGTTAGGCATCATGACTATGTAACCCTGCTGAGCCATAAGGCGATAGCACCAGCGATAGCTGAAGTCCTGTGAGTTCGTGCCCTGAGGGCCTCCTAATACTATCTCGATGGCAGGGTATTTCTTCGAAGGATCGAAATGCGGAGGATAAAGCATCCAGCACTGCATCTGTTGTCCGTCTACGGTCTTTAGGTGAATGCTTTCCGACGTCGGAGTATCGAGTTGCTTGAGGATGTGCTCGTTCTCGTGGGAGATTTGCTTGAAATCCGAAGAGGCGTCGCCGTTTACACTGACTTTCACCAGTTCGACAGGGAAATTCAGGCAGTAATAGGTGGTGTAGATGTCTACGGCGCCGTTTTCAGCGTTTCGGATATACCACGGAGAGAAGAAATCGTAAGCCCAGTTCTTATTTGTCAGTTGGCTTATGCGGCCCTGCATATCCGTCTTGAGGATGGCTTGGGTGCCGGTAGGGCGCATCGAGCTGAAGTATATCTCGTCTCCGTGCCACACAAGCGAGTTCGCGTCGTTGTCGAAATTGGCCGTCAACTCCTTTATGCCATGGACTGTAGGAAGTCCATTCTGGGTAGAGATGTCGGCGAGCAGGATTCTCTGTCTGTCGGCCTCGTAGCCGTCGCGCTCCATTGAAATCCACGCGAGTCGGGTGCCGTCTTCGTTCCATACAGGGTCGGTATCGTAGCCGCCGTCTGTTTTTACCGGAATGGTGGTTCCGTTAGTGGTGTCGTAGATGTAGATGCCGCAGTTCGTGCTGAATGCGTATTCCTTACCGGTGCGCTTGCGGCAAGAGTAGGCGATGAGCTTTCCGTCAGGAGACCAGTCAAGCTGCTCTGCGCCTCCGAAAGGCTCCGTAGGCAGTTCGTATGGCTCTGAGCCCAGAATGTCGGTACTGTGCTCAGGGTCGATATGTGCGATAGGGGCTATGTAGGTTCGAGGCGTTTCGGTTACCCAATGGTCCCAGTGCCTGTACATAAGGTCTTCTGTGATATAGGCTTGAGCCTTGTCGAGAGCCGGGTCGACGTCGGTAGGGGTCTTGACGGGACCGGGAACGGTGCTTATGTAGAGAATCCGGTCTGCGGAAGGAGAGAGCTTGAAGTCGGAAATCCCTGAAGGGACGTTGCTGATTTGTCTGCGTGCGCCTAAGGTCTTTCCTCCCAGTGGGGCTTTCCAGATCTGTCCGTCCATAATGAAATAGATGGATTTTCCGTCCGGTGCCCATCGCGCGCACGATACGCTTGATGCGTAACGAGTGATTTGGCGCAGCTCCGTGCCGTCTATGTTTGAAAGGAACAGGTTACGGCAGCTCCTGTTCTTCGCGATGTCCGTGTAGCTAACGCCGTAGAGGACTTTCTGCCCGTCAGGGGAGACCTGTGGGTCGGAAATTCTTCCGAATGCCAATAATGTCTCGGGGGTCATCACTCCGTCTTCTATCTTAATTTCCGACGGCCCGATGTAGCCTTTTTCAGTTTTGCTTGGTGTCATAAACGATAAAAATGCGGATGCGATGAGGTAGCCGCCCAGGCCGGCCACCACACATATCCCAAAGTTTCTTAAGAATCTTTTCATAAATCTATAGCTGTAAATCGAAATCCAATTTATGTATTTTTAGCAAATTAAACAAATAGTTTTGATTTTCTGGGATTATTTCATACCTTTCCGAAAAATAAAACCACAAGAAAATGAAAAAAATATGTCTTTTTGTAGTTTTGGCTTTATCGTTAGCATCGTGTAACATAGAAGATTGGTGGTATTTGTATTGGAGAAAACCGCATCACGGGTACGATGTTGAGAATAAGTCTGATAGTGAGTTGTATGTAGAAGGTTATTTATCTGGCGCACCAAAGAGTGAGTATTCTCATTATAGTTTCGAATTTACAGTTGATACCTCATTGGAGAGTAATAACTTTCTTGTTAGATCATTATATGTTGATGCTGAGACGAAGCAACTTGTTCTGCATATGTGTAATGAAATTGATTTGCTTTCATCTGGGTTTAGTATCCGTTTAGAGGATATTGATCCAGGGAATGACGGAATTATTACTTATTTATTTGTTTGCTTCGTAGAAGATTTATATGCTGTCTATAATGGTGAAATGGATGCAGTGCCTTGTTGGAGATATAGCTATACTTTGGCGGATTTGCAGCGGTATGATTGGAAAGTTCCTTTTCCGGATGATTCCGGGACTATGAAGATTGAACGATTTGATTATGTCCCTAAGGAGCGAAGAATAAAGCCCAATATTTATAAATAATTAATAATCAGTTTGATAGTATGAATAGTCGTTTTTTTATATTTATTGCTGGCGTAATGCTGTTAATTTGCGCGCAAAATGATGTGGTGGAATACACTTATGATGACGCTGGAAATCGTATAGAGAAAACTACAGGGAATTCTTAGGGATAGTTACGGAATTTTTCTGTGATACTTGGCATCGGGATTAGTGACAGGAACGTCTTCCCGTACGGCGATAGGGCGGTTTGGCCGTACGAAACTGCTAATCGAAAAAGTTCAAGCGCAAGCGAGCCACCCCATCGAGCTCGGCGCAGCGCTTGATAGTAATCTAAACTCCTTGTTCAGGACGGGCTCCTCCCGTTTCTTGCAGAAATGGTTCCCTCCATCGTAGCCGAAGATGGCATTGCCCTCAGGGTGTATTACCGGCTCGCTGGAGCTCCGCAAATTCACTTTGGCAGGGCGGGTAGCGTAGAGCGCACTCTATGAAGGATTGCTTGCCAAAGTGAGACTTTTTTAGCTCCACCTTGGCAGGGAGGTATAGATATACGCGCTCAGTGGCACATTGGCTGCCAAAGTGAATTTGATAAGGAGTTATCACAGCCTGCTTGCGTTGTTTTGCAAAAGCAAAATATGGAAAGGCGAAAAGCCCCCCTAAGTCAGCAAGGCCGCTTTTTTAATATAAACGAGCATAAAATCGGGAGATTTTTGTAAGTTTGTGAAAAATAACATTAAAACCATAAGGAATATGAAAAAGCTAATAACAAGTGTAATTTTTGCACTACTGAGTATTGGGGTATCTAAGGCTCAAATTAGTGCCGGTTCTTTACAGAAGTCGTTTTGCGAAGTAAGCTCCCCTGAAGCTTTTGCGATGACCAAGTACGGGGCGACACATTCTTCAATGTATACAGGTGCTTTTTCATATAATATTCCTATTTATACATATAAGGATATAGATTTTGAGATTCCAATAAGTCTTGGATATCATTTTGATGGATTTCGCCCACTGCAAGGGAGTGGCGGTATGGGGTATGGATGGTATTTGAACGTAGGAGGAGCTATTACAAGAGAGGTTCGTGGGGTACCTGACGAGCATCACGCATCGGAAAGTGTGAGTGGCGATGACTGTAGTGGGTATTATTATTTTAAGAATAGTGGGAAAGAACCTACATCAGATATAGTCAGCATAGGATCCGGATTGTTTTCCGGGGGAAGTGTGAGATTAGATAAAGCAGTTGGGGCTTATTTTTATGGGACGCGCCCATCATATATTTATAATGGGAACTGGAGTAGGGTGGAAGGAGATTATGCAAATTATGAGACTGCGCCGGATGTTTTTCACTTTTCCTTTTGTGGGAAACAAGGAGATTTTATAATAACTGGAGAGAACGGAAAATGTAGTGCGTATTCGTGTGACGGAGCGTTTGCAGAGTATAAGATAACATTTTCACCGGCATCTAATCCAAGTAAAGGATATAATTCAGAAATAATTATTCGTGATGGTAATGGATATTATTATTTTTTCGGCGGAGGAATAGATTATGTGGATTACACAGACACGAGTGCACGTGATGCGGGAAATACGGATTGGCCTATAACCTCGTGGAAGTTAAAGAAAATAGTTGCCCCATCCGGAAGAAGCGTTAATTTTATTTATGGCACGCAGCAATTATTTGTTTTTCGACAATACAGTTTTGATACGGCATATCATTATGGTCGTTCTTCGAGCTACATTTCTGGAGAAGAGAATCCAAAGACAGAAAATCTACAAGAAAGAGATGCTCTGATATATGTCGTTAGTAGATGTCTTGACAGGATAGAAGTTGATGGTAAAACGATTGCTAGTTTCACTTATGCTATAAGGTCAAAGACAGAGGCGTTAAATAATAGAGCACCACACGAACGGTATGTTATTAAAGATAAATGTTTGGGTAGAATTCAGATATGGAATAATGAGTCGGAGCTGATAGAAAAGGTGACATTATCATATAATTATTCTGCCCAAAATGAGTCTGTTTCGAGGATGTTTTTGAGTGGAGTTGCTTCTTTGAAAAATGGCGAATATACATTTGAGTATGATAATAAATATAGTTTTCCTGGTCCTGAAACAAGAAGCATAGATCATTGGGGATATTGGAATGGAAAGAACATACCTAAATCTACAAATCCCGGAGTAAATTTTTCAAACACAATACCTATTCTTCACGTGGGTGATCAGGATGAATCATTATATAATTTGACGGGAACTGGAAATAGAGATGCCGATTATGAATATTCAAAAAGAGGAGCATTAACTAAAATTACCTATCCGACAGGAGGAACAAGTGAGATAGAATATGAAGCCCATACGGCAGGGAAGAGATGGAATAAAAGTGTTGATAATCCTACGGGGGTGCCGGAGACTTGTCCGCACGTCTTTAAAATAGGAGGCGTACGAGTAAAGAGTATTAGAAATACGTCTTCTATCTATAATCATAAAATAAATTTCCGTTATACCATAGAACGCAATGGTTCAATAAGCAGTGGCGTGTTGACCAAAATGCCTAGATATGTTTTCGCTACTGGTTTTCAATCGGAAGGGACATCAGAAGATCCATATAATGGGTCAATGTATATATACAACAGTGGGCAGTTCTATGAGGCAAGGGATGATCATATGGGATATGAAGTAGTATGGGAAGAATATGATGATAGCTCGGCGATAGAGCACCAGTTTTGCTCTTTCGAGGATTATACGGACGGATACTGGTACGCGATGTCTACATATCCGCAAAAATATGAACCGGATTGTCGTCTAATGCTGAATTCATACAACATAAGCGAAGAAGGAATTAATAGGTGTGCCGCATTGCTTTTGCCACCATCAATAGACTATAAATATGTTCGGGGAAAAGAAAAACTGATAAGAGAATTTGACTCAAGCGGAAAGCTTCGCCATAGCGTAGAGCATATTTATCAAGTAAAAGAGGCTGAACCTATATATGTTGTTTGTAATGTCATAAAAGGGTTTAAAGAGATAGGTTTAGTACAACTATATCCACAACTCGAAAAAACGATTTCTGTAGATTATTATGAAGATGGAAAGACTTTTCCCGATATATCTATATTCGAGTATAATGAATTAGGTCAATTGTCATTATCCGAAAGGGAAAGTAGTGAAACATCGCAGAAAAACCGAATTTATTATAGGTATAGTGGAGAACAGCAGGAGCAGGGTGGGGTAAGTTGTTATCCGGCGCCGATAAAAGATATAGTTTGCACAACCATTAGAGATAGTGTAGAGTATTTGTCTTTAAGCCAATCATATAATTATGAAAATAATTATTCGTCATTTGAACGCGAGCCGAACCATCGCCCCCAGTCAATTTATTCATATTATGTTGATGCCGCCACAAAAGTATTGAATAGAGAAAAGATTTTCACGGTTGGTAGAAGTGGGCCGTTAGAGGTGTATTCTTACACTTATGATACGCTTTATCATCCGACATCGCTAAATATGTCAGGGGTGTCAATAAAAGTAAAGTGGGATAATAAGGGAAAGAATATAATAGAAAGGAGTGTAAATGGATTAACAAGCAGATATGAGTGGAAAGATGAAGTGGGAATGCTCCGACAAGTCTTTCCTAGTGGAAAAGAACGGGGGTATTCTTATGATTCTAAAGGTCGATTATCCGTGATAAAAGATGTTGATGGGCAGATCTTAAATAAGTATGAATATAAAATAAAAACTGAGGGGGGGGCCGAGCCATATCCGTTGTTGCGGGCTGATAATTACATATATAAAACTACATATTCAGATTCAAGCAAAAACTATATTGACATAGATATTTATGATGGATTAGGATATCTTTCCCAAGAGATAAAATGTTCGTATCCAGATCCTATAAGACATTTGGTGAGGCCGATAGTCTATGATGTGCATCAAAGAGCGGATGCGCTGGAGTATTTGCCGTATTCTTATGCTGGGGCTCCGACATATAAGCCTAATGGCATAAATGAGCAGAAACATTTTTATGAGCAGTTGTATTCTGATACATGTGCTATGGTCGTTAGAGACTATGAAAAACGAGTTAATGGAAAACTTCTTATGCGTCAAAGAGCAGGGCGACGTTATCGTGAGAGTGGAGGCGTGAAGCAAAGAAATACATATTCTGCAAATGACGATTCTGATTCTATTCACAAGTTTAGTTTGGTGGATAAGGTAGAATTAAAAGGATATTATCAGTCTGGTCAATTAAGAAAAACGATTCAGATAGACGAAGACGGAAAGCGAATAGAGCATTATGAAAATGTTTGGGGCAGGAAAATATGTGAACGTAGATATGTAGATAGTAATACTAAATCCGATGTATATTATATTTATGATACTCGAGATAGCTTGTCGTGTATAATACAACCGGATGGGGTGGCCCACTTGGAGGATTCGTTCACATTAGATGGAGATTATTCCAAGAAGTATTGTTTTGTAATAAAGCGAGACGGGAGGGGCTTGATCGAGACGGAACAGATACCGGGAGGGGGCCGAAAAGAGTATGTCTATGATAGGAACAGTTGTCCGATATTGATTTCGGACTCACAGATGCTTGTAGATAGTCTATGGTATCGAATTACTTACGATTCGAGTTGTCGTCCTATTAAAAAGAGTCTTGTTAAATCTACTTTTTCGCCGAAGGAATTAAGATCAAGTGTATTGAATGGTGCACCTTTGGGCTATCTAATAGAAGATGTATGTTCTCTTGAAAGTACTGAGTACTATGCAAAAAAAGATAGTTTATCGTATGGTTTGATGAAACGTCGTGTTTTATATGAGATGCCTAAAGTTTTAAACAAAGGTGTCGTACAGGGTAACTTGACAAAGACGATAGATTATACTTATGATAAAGAAGATCGTGTCTTTACGAAGACAGAATCATATTCGAATGGAACGCGAAGCGATTATGTGTATGAGTGGAATCTGCTTGGAGAGAAGACTAAAACGATAGAAAGGCAGGTTGCAAAGTCGGGTTCCTCTACTGAATATATTCACGTGATGAATTACGATGCTCGTGGGAGGTTAAGTTCGGAGGAAGAATCTCTTGACGGGTGGCAATTTGACTCTACGGTTTTTAGATATGATGAATTAGGTCGTCTGAAATCGAAGATTACTAATGGAATTTTGTCCGAAGAGTATAAGTATGATATTCAGAATTGGCAGATAACACACGAGTTAAGACGAAGCATAAACACTCAAAATGAGCAACTGTTTGAACAGAATAATGCATTTACGTATTCTGGAAAGATAAGTGAAACCGAAGTTAAACATAAAGATGCAGACCCATTTAATGACGGGTACTTATATGACGGCTTAGGCCGTTTAAGTAGTACTAAACGGGGAGAAATATTTGAATATGATTTAAACAGTAATGTACTTCGTTATAATCAGAGTATCTATTCTTATGATGGGAATCACCGAATCGCAGACACTTATAACGAAAGAGGGCAGTTAATAAAAGATGCTCAGAGGAAAATAAGGATAGAATACAATGTAGGGGGATTACCATCATTTGCAAATAAGGAAGATGTCACCAAATCCATAGAGTACTCTTATTTTGCAGATGGAAGTAAATACTCCGCAATAAGTAGAAGCAGAGGTGGCTATGTCTATAAGGGGAATTTCGTATTTAGTGTTGGTAGTAATGTAAGTGGGAACGAATATATAGAAAGCATTAAGACTAAAAATGGACGAATAATAAACGAAGATGGCGGCCCGAAATATATTCATTTCACTAACGATCTTATAGGAAGTAGTCAAGTCCTTGTTGAATTAACTGATTCGCAATCAAGTATCCGAGAGCAAGATTCATACCTTCCATACGGACGTAGGTACATAGATGCTGACTATAGGACAGAAAGTAATAATAGGTATCGTTTCTCTGGAAAAGAAGAACAGAGGGTAGGATGGGTTGATACTCCATATATAGATTTTGGAGCAAGATTTTATAACCCCGAAAACGGCAGTTGGTTAGCGCCGGATGCGAAGTCTTTATCGTATCCATATTTGAGTCCGTATAGTTATTGCGGAGGAGACCCGATTAATTATTACGATCCGGATGGGAATTGGATAGAGACGGCGAGTGATGTAATCAATGTGGGTCTTGATATAAAGGATCTTCGAGATGCCATAAAAGATGGAAATGTCGCAGGAATAGTGCTGAATAGTATTGCTACAGTATATGATGTGGCAGCTGCCGCAGTTCCTTTCCTTCCTGGTGGTGTTGGACGCATTTTAAATGGCACAAAGATTGGGGAAAAAACTGCATCGGCCGTAGATGGAGCAATCTTGGGAATTAAAAAATCCGCAAGATCGTCTATGTTTAGAAGGAATTTTATAAAACAGTTTGGAAAAGAGGGACTGGAAGAGGGGGTGAAATATGAAGTTCATCACGTTTTTCCGGTGAAATTCGCCGATAAGTTTAAAGCTGCAGGAGTAGATATTAATGATCCTAAACATGGAGCTTGGTGGGTGAAAGAAACTCATCGCAAAAATGCAAAAAAATATAATGACAAATGGAAGAAGTTTTGGGACGACCACCCTAACGGAGCGACTAAGGAAGAAATATACCAGTTGGGACGAGATTTAATGAATGATAAAGATTTTGATTTTGTTATAAAATACGAATAATATGATTGAGAAGAAACAGTTTTACACTTTTAAACCATTCAATGGGTATAATATATTCAAGGCTACGCTTGCAGAGTACGGAAACTATTGTTTTGTTTCGGGCGATTTGAGTGGGTACAACTTACCTATACCTCATCTTTCATTTCCTAATGGATATTATACGAATAAGAAATTTGCAGATTTTATAAATGCAGATTGCTTGGACTCAGAGATTATTTGCTCAGATAGGGTAATAGATTTATTGTTGGATAATAATATTAAAGGGTGGAAGACTTATCCTGTAGAAATCTATGATATGAAAGAGAATTATGTAGGAGGTTATAATGGATTCTCTGTCATCGGTAGATGTGGTGCTATCAAACCTTCGTTATCAGAGGTCTTTGTGGATTATAATGAGAAAGCTTTGTTGGGCTTTCCTCTTGATCTGGACACGTGGGATGGAAGTGATATTTTTTTAGTAGAAAAACTTGACGGACCCATATTTTTTACTAAGAAGTTAAAAGATTTGTTTAGAAAACAGAAGATTACAAATGCTCTTTTTGAGGACAGTGCTAATTACACGATTGCTTTTTCTTCTTTAGACATTTGGATTAATAAATTAGGGATTCAAATAACAGAATAACACTATGGAAAAGGATTTTATTTATAAGCTATATCTGCCTAATAAATATTGGATATTTGAAGGCGAACACGAATTCAATATAAATGAGAGAGATGAGAGGCTGTTATTGGGAGATTATGCCCATTATACATTCCCCATAAAATATAAAGAGGCGCTAGGATGTAGATGTTATTATGACATAAATGATGAAGAAAAAAAGTATTTTCTTCTTACTCATTTTATGAAAACTAACCACGGCGGGCGTAACTTTGCCGTGTCCGATGAAGTGATAGAGTTACTTCTAAAAAACAACATAACAGGGTGGAAGACATATCCTGTCGAGGTGTACACTCAAGAGGACGAATTAATAAGAGGATTTAACGGGTTCACTATAACTGGGCGGTGTGGCGCAGTGAAGCCATCATTATGTGAAGAAGTTGTGATTCCGCCGACATATAAGGGAGGGCCTTCTGTCCCTGGATATAAGGGAGATCCGCTCGATTTGGACACGTGGGATGGAAGTGACATTTTTATTCTTGAACACACTGTTTATAAGTATGCTACTGCTAAAGTGAAGAATGTGTTAAGCAAGCTAAAGAATAGTAATGTTGCTTTTGAAGATATTGCGGATCGCTTAATCCCACAAAAAGATGCCATTTGGAAGGCCCCTATGGGTGTGGCGATAAATGAGTTACGGTAATGAAGTATTATGAAATAAAGATTCCCATGTACAACGCTCATTCTCTTTTGGTAGATGAACAAGATTCGGATGATTTACTGAAAGGGAATTATACTGGTATTAATTTCCCCATAGTGTATATAACAGAGCGTTGTTGGTTTATTTCTGTAAGGGAATCACCTGAGATGTTATCCCTGTTTGACAGTGGAGAATTGTTAATATCTAATAAAATGATAGGATTGCTCAATGGTATAAATGCCACCGGATGGAAATCTTATCATATAGAGTTGTACGATTCTCATGAAAATTATATTTCTGGTTATTCCGGTTTTTCCATTTGTAGTAATTCGATGAAGGATTCTGTTGATTTTGTCTTTGAATGCAAGAACGGATCCTATCATTACTATTGTTCTGATCGTATTAGGCAAATGATTGAAAAATGTAAATTTAAAGGTTTTAGTTTTAAGGAGGTTGATGAAAATGATACCAAGTGAGCAGTTTTTCTGGTTTTATTTTTATTATGTCAATGCGTGTGTTTTTGAATGTTGCCCTAGTCTAAAAAAAGAGCAACGTGATAGTGATTTATTATTGGGCATATATGATGGATATGAATTTCCTGTTATTTATAAGGAGACTAATAAGAGTAGAATAGAGTGTAGGCTGAAAGAACGTGATGGAGAAGTATGTGGACGAAATCATTTTCTAAAAAGCTATTATGGCGGGCGTAATTCTGTTGCGTCTGATGAGGTGGTAGATCTGCTTATGAAAAATAACATAACAGGTTGGAAGACTTATCCAGTAGAGGTGTATTCAAAAGAGGGTAAAATGGTAAAAGGTTATAATGGATTTTCAATAACAGGACGGTGCGGAGCCGTGAAGCCATCCTTGTGTGAGGAGGTCAACATTGGCTCTGGGAAACGCAATGATCCTCGAGTAGAAGGTTACTGGGGAGATCCACTTGATTTGGATACGTGGGATGGAAGTGATATTTTTATCCTAGAACATACAGTATATAAGTATGCATCTCAAAAAGCTAAAAAGGTGTTGGAGTTACTAGAAGAGGATTGTTTATGGTTTGTAGATATAGCAAAAAGACCTATTATAAAAAAAGATGCCATTTGGAAGGCGCCTATGGGGGTGATGATAAATGAGTAGATGGTTATTGCAGCGATTCGTTAAAATCAACTACGAAATCTTGCTGTAGTCTTTCGTGTGGTACTTTCCTTTGCGGAGTTCCTTTACTATCAGCAGATTCTTTTCGTCTTTGAGTTCCGGGTCCGCCTCGAGAACCTTAGTGGCATAGCTTCGCGCCTCGTTCAGCAGAAGCCCGTCCTTAGCTAAGGACGCTATGTTCAGGTCTATAGGAAGACCGCTCTGCGCCGTGCCATCCAAATCGCCCGGACCGCGCATCTTCATATCCTCCTCCGCTATCTCGAATCCGTTTTCAGTCCTGCACATAAGTTCCAGTCGCTGAAGGCTCTCCTTCGAGTATTTGTACCCCCTGACCAAGATGCAATGCGACTGCGCCGCACCCCTTCCCACGCGTCCGCGCAACTGGTGAAGCTGCGACAGCCCGAAACGTTCCGCACTCATAATTACCATCACCGAAGCGTTCGGCACATCCACGCCCACCTCTATTACCGTGGTCGATACTAATATGTTAGCCCTTCCTGCGGCGAAAGCGTTCATATTAAAGGCCTTCTCCTCGCTCGTCTGCTTGCCGTGCACTATGGCTGCCTTATAAGGCGGAAAAGGAAATGCCTGAACGATGTCCTCGTAGCCCCGCTCCAGATTTTGCAGGTCTATCTTCTCGCTTTCGAAAATCATAGGGTAGACCACGAACACCTGATGTCCCGCGGCGATTTCCTTACGCATAAAATTGTAGATTTGCGGCAATTTCGCCTCTGTGTGCAGGGTGGTGCGCACAGGCGTGCGTCCGGGAGGCAACTCGTCTATCACCGACACGTCCAAATCGCCGTACACCGTCATAGCCAATGTTCGCGGAATCGGCGTAGCGGTCATCACCAGCACGTGCGGTGCGGTGCTGTTCTTCGCCCAAAGCTTCGCCCTCTGCTCTACTCCGAATCGGTGCTGCTCGTCTATGACGGCCAATCCCAAATTCTTCCACACCACATTATCCTCCAGCAGGGCGTGCGTTCCGACTATCAGTCCTATCTGCCCGTTTTCCAGCCCTTCGTGAATCTCCCTTCGCTCGCGGCTCTTCGACGAGCCTGTCAGGAGTGCACAACGCACCGATGTAGGGGACAGATACTTCTGGATATTTGCATAATGCTGCTGTGCAAGCACTTCCGTCGGGGCCAATATGCACGCCTGAAAGCCGTTCCCTATGGCCAGCAGGCAGCTTAGCACTGCCACCATAGTCTTACCCGAGCCCACGTCGCCTTGCAAGAGCCTGTTCATCTGCTTTCCGGACATCAGGTCCGCGCGAATCTCCTTTATCACGCGCTGCTGGGCAGATGTAAGACTATAAGGAAGAGAGTTATAGCAAAGGTTGAAATCGGCTCCCACTTTAGGCATTACGAAGCCTTTCGACAGGCGCGAATGTATGAATTTCTGTTTAAGAAGGCTTACCTGAAGGAAGAACAACTCCTCGAACTTAAGTCGTCGCTGCGCCTTTTCCAAAGCGTAACTGTCTGTCGGAAAGTGTATGTTCTTCATCGCGTACTGTAGAGAACAGAGCGCCAGGTCCTTTATTATGTAATCGGGCAGGGTCTCCTGAATCTCCGGAAGGCAAAGCGCCAGGGCTCCGCTCTGAAGCTTGCACATCATCTTCCCGGTTATTCCGGCATTCTTAAGCCGCTCCGTGCTAGGATAGACACCTGTCAATCCTCTATTTTCCGAGCCGGTCGCACTGCTAACGTCGTCAATCTCGGGATGGACCATATTGAACCTGCCGTTATATTCCGACGGCTTCCCGAAAAAGATGAAAGTGCGACCCGGCTCGAGTTTCTCGTAATTCCACTTGAGTGCCTTGAAAAATACCATCTCCATCTGGGCGCTGCCGTCGCTCACCGTCACGCTAACCCTTTTGGCCTTTCCCTCGCCTGTCATGTTTCGGCTAACTACTTGGCCTTTAATCTGAATATTGGCCACGTCTTGCCGGATGTCGGCGATTCTTTGGATAGACGTGCGGTCTATGTAGCGGAACGGGTAGAGGTGAATCAGGTCGTTCAAATCGTGTATGCCAAGCTCCTTTTCCAGAAGCTCGGCACGTTTGGGACCTACGCCCTTAAGGTACTTTATTTCGCTCTCAAGTTCGCTCAATGTTGAATGTTTCCTAAAATGAATTGACAAAAATCGTCATATAGTTTCTTGTCCTCCGGATGTTGTGCAACCGATAGCTTATACAAGGTATTTTCGCCCATATAGTATGACAGAATGCAGTTTCCGTAGAGTCCGAGGTCCTTACACATTTGGAAATAGTAGTAGAATCTCTCGCGGAAGCTCTCCCAATCCGGATTTCCGTATAACACCTTGTCGTCCAGCTCGAGTTCCATAGACAGGTTGTTCTGCTGAAGACGTGCCTTCCAGTCTTCCATATTGTATTCCGGATGCCAGAGATAGTTAGGCTGGATCATCACGAAGTCCAAATGGAAATTCTGCCATCTGTCCGAACCTGCCGCCCAGTTATAAGGAATCCACGACATGCTCAACTTCTTGCTATGGACATAGTCCGAGAGTGCCGGATATACCTCTTCCCAGCGCTTCAGCTCGGGATTGTAGCCGCTTTCCCATGTGGCCAATTCTTCCGAGAAGCAGTAGAAGCCCTCCAGCTCGAGGTTCTTGAATCCTGCCTCTTTCCATTTGGCCAATACCGCATCCACAAACCATTTGCAAGCCGCAAGCCTGTCTTCGCCCTTAGCGAAATCCATCTGCCTGCCACCCAACTCGCCCCAGTAAACGGTGTTCGAAGTGGTGTCTTTGAAATCGTAATAAGGGATAGGGTCCGGGATGCTGACCACCACCTTTCTCTTAGTGGATGGATGTCCCAGCCTGTCCTCCGCTTCGCCCACTACCTCGTTCAGCGCGTCGAATCCGTTCCCTTCGGTAAACCAGTAGTCTATGAAATGCTGCCAATTGGACTTGCCGGCCGGGTGATTTCCGTAGCCGATACCCATAGCCGCACCCTCTTCCCCCGGAGTGGATTTATCGTAGATTTCGAGAGCGAGGAAGGCGTCGAACAGCCAATGCTCCTGCCCGTTAGGGTCGGTGTAGGTTACATGTGGGCGTAGCCTTTCTTCGGTCCATAGGGCGTTCGTGCGCGCCATGTTGCCGCCATAGAGAAGAGCCATATTGTCATAAGGCTCGAAGCGGCCGCTTTCTCCGTTACGTGCGGCCTTATGCGCTGAGCTACAGCCCATAACGCCGATGCTAAAGAGAAGGAGTGATGAAAAAACTAATCTTGGTTTCATTTTTTTGTAGTTTTGTTTCCTACAAATATAGATAAAAACCGGCGATTTTTAGGC
>OIWT01000337.1_pt1 | contig 66738 bp, 46 predicted proteins | sample 1587701 | NCBI WGS metagenome assembly OIWT01 (sample SAMEA3888904, study PRJEB22519) | human gut metagenome | biome: human gut; feature: human-associated habitat; material: faeces | place: Denmark | collected 2009
TGAGATATTTTAAAATATGTCTGACATATTTTGAAATATGTGCCTTGTATTTTTTGTTTGCTCCCATGCAGGGGTTACGCACTGAAAATCAGTTTTCATTTTTCGGTGTCTGAAATGACCGTTTTTCTACCCCGGTCTTGCACCGTTTTATGCGCACCTCGAAATGTTAATCCGTTATACCAAAGCATACGGCTGACATTTACCGCCAAAGGCTCGAACTGCATGTTAAACAGGCCTATACTGTGCACTCCGGCTTGATTTATTAATAAATTACTGAATTTTAAGACATTATCGATTAACAGCATGATTTTTACGCATTATAATATTAAATGCGTTGCACAAAAAAGTCAAATTTCCAAACAAAAAACTTCCTTTTAAACACGATTTTCATATCTTTGCACGAATAATTTTCCAAACAAGAGAAAAATAAAAATAAAAAAATAAATTAAAGAATGGCAGCTATACAAACTATTAGAAAATGGGGCGTTGCTCTGTTAGTCGTAATAGGCTTGGGTCTTTTTGCTTTCATTGCGGAAGACTTTTTTCGTGTATTCGACGTCCTTTTCGGCAGCGACAAACGCCACGTAGGTCAAGTTTACAGTAACAAGTTAGGTATCAACGAATACCAGTCGATGATCGAAGAGTACACCGAAGCGATAAAGTTCACGCGGGGTCAGTCGGCACTGAGCGACGCAGAACAAAACCAAATCAAAGACCAGGTGTGGCAAACTTACGTGACCACCAAACTCATAGAGCACGAGGCTGAAAAGCTCGGCCTTACGGTAACCGACGACGAGCTTAACAACGTAATCAGGACAGGAACCAACCCCATGCTCCTGCAAACACCGTTCGTAAACAAACAGACAGGGCGTTTCGACATTGCAGTACTCAAGCAATTCCTCGACCAGTACGAACAAATGCAGGCTAACCCCGACCAGGTTCCACAAGAATACGCCGAATACTACCAGAACCTGTATAAATACTGGGGCTTTGTTGAGAAAAACCTCCGCTCTAGCCTGCTCAACGACAAATACCAGTCTCTCGTAGGCCGCGCAATCGTATCGAACCCCTTATCGGCAAAACTCGCATTCGACGGCGTTTCGTCCAAGAGCAACGCTGTAGTAGCCTCAATTCCGTTCACTTCAATTCCCGACAAAGAAGTAAACGTAACCGACGAAGACATAAAGAAAATGTACGAGCAGAAGAAAGAACTGTTCAAGCAATACAGCGAATCGCGCGACATCAAATACATAGGAATACAAGTAACAGCCAGCCCTGAAGACAAGGCTGCCCTCGAAAAGGAAATGAAAGGGTATGCAGCAGAGCTCGAAAAGAGTGAAAGCGTAGCAGGAATAGTAAACACCAGCAGTTCGTTGATTCCTTACACAACCCTGCCGGTTTCGAAGACCGTATTCCCGCGCGACATACAGAACGCACTCGACTCCGTAAGCGTAGGAAGTGTTAAAGGTCCGTACCTCAACGCGTCCGACAACACCTACAACGTAATAAAACTCATAGCCACTACGCAAGCTCCCGACTCAGTGCAATACCGTGCAATAAACTGCGCCAACGTATCGCTCGACGCAGCAAAGAACACGGCCGACAGCATAATCAAGGCTGTTGCAGCAGGAGCAAAATTCGAAGACATTGCAAAGAAATACAACCAGCCGGCTGAAAGCCAGTGGCTCACAGCAGCACAGTACGAAGGACAGAACCTCGACGCCGACAACACAAAATTCATCAAGGCAATATTGGACGGAACGCCCAACGCCGTGCAGAAAGTAGACCTTGCCCAGAACGTAGTTGTAATTGAAGTATTGGCTCGCCGTGCAATGGCAACAAAATACGACGCAGCCGTAATCAAACGCACAATCGACTTCAGCAAAGAAACCTACTCAAAAGCATACAACGCGTTCAGCCACTTTATCGCTTCGAACAACACACTCGAGGAAATGGAGAAAAACGCTGCCAAGAGCGGCTACAACGTACAGGAACGCAAAGACATGTTCAGCTACGAGCATTATGTGGCAGGCATACCAAGCACGAAAGAAGCACTGCGCTGGGTATTCGACGCCAAGAAAGGCGACATTTCGCAGCTGTATGAGTGCGGCAACAACGACCACCTGCTCATTGTATGCGTTACCGATATTCATCCCGAGGGCTACCGCTCGACCGAAGACCCGAGCGTAAAAGAAGCTGTACGCAACATGGTAATACGTGAAAAGAAGGCAGAAAAGATTATCGCCTCGCTGAAAGGCAAATCGGTGGAACAGGCACTTGCAAATCCCGCTGCCACAAAAGACACGCTCAACGACATAAACATCAACTCGTATGCCTCGGTAGCTTCTACAGGAGCAAGTGAACCGGTACTGGCCGGCGGTATAAGCTTCGGCAAGCTGAACAAAAACTATGGTCCAGTGAAAGGTAACAACGGAGTGTACGTTTACCAGGTAACGGGACGCACAAAGACAAACGACAAATACAACCAAAACCAGTATGAGGAAAGCGTAGCCGAAAGCTACCTGCGCTATGTAGGCCAATACACCACCGACCTCTACCGCAAAGCAAACGTAAAAGACCGCAGATACATGTACTTCTAAACAGATCAAGCGGAAACAGATATGGCAAATCCCTGCAAGCACATGCTTGCAGGGATTTGTTTTTTAAAGCCCAACCTACATTGTACGGAAAGACGGATTTGCCGATTACACAATAGCCAAACTTATGAATGCTTCATAAGTTTGCGCCTTATGCAACAAGGCATAAAACGACCGTATGCGTTGAACGATTAAATACATGAAACTACGGAAAACCGCACGCAAAAAACGGGCATTTCAGACACCGAAAAGTGAAAACTGATTTTCAGCACATTTAACCCACATAGGAGCAAATAAAAAATACAAGGCACATATTTCAAAATATGTCTGACCTATTTTAAAATATCTCAGACATATTTTTCCGCCTCTGAAAACCCGTTTGAAAACTGCCCGAAATACGTGGACAAATTCGGACAACTTTATTCCACACTCTATAGGACATGCATGTTTACATCCTGAATTATCCGCCGGCCTGCCCTCCTTCATTATTTCCCGTGGCACGGCTTTCACCGCAAAAGGCACTTTTATACAATTGCACGGCAAACACGAATCCCCACTGCCTACATATCCCGCGCCACATACAAGGCCGTGCAAAAACTCTGACACTGCCACAGGCTTTACTTAGCCCTGAGTTCCCAGAAAGCCACGGCAGCTGCGGCTGCGACGTTCAACGAATCCACATTGTGCGACATGGGAATGCGCACCACGTAATCGGCGGCAGCTATCGTGTCGGGCGCAAGTCCGTCACCCTCCGTGCCCATTATTATGGCGAGCTTGGGGACGGTCTTCAGTTCAGGAGCGTCGATAGAAATCGATTTATCAGTCAGAGCCATTGCCGCCGTGCGGAATCCGTACCGGGCAAGCGACTCAACAGGTTCGTTCAGCACTGTCCACGGCACGAGAAACACAGACCCCATTGACACCCTTACTGAACGTCGGTTCAACGGGTCGCACGACGAAAGCGTAAGCAGCACGCCGTCAATCCCCAAAGCCGCAGCAGAGCGGAAAATGGCACCTACATTTGTAGAATCGACCACACCGTCAATCACCACAACTCTTCTGGCCTCGCGGCAAATGCTTTCGACGCTGAGAAGCCCGGGACGTCGCATGGCGCACAGCACACCGCGCGTCAACGTGTATCCCGTAAGCCGCGAAAGCAGTTCACGTTCGCCGGTATATACGGGTATGTCCCCGCAACGCGCGATTATATCTGCAGCGTCGCCGCTTATGTGCCGCCTTTCACAAAGGATTGACACAGGCCGGTAACCCGCACTCAAAGCAACGTTTATCACTTTCGGACTTTCAGCTATGAACAGGCCTTTGTCAGGCTCTAACCTGCTACGCAACTGTGCCTCGGTGAGCTTTCCGAATACGTCTACCCCCGGTTGCGACAAATCTGACACTTCTATTACACGCATATTTATATATATGATAACCGTTCTGGCAGGGCACGGAACCATTCAATGCCTGGAACGCCGGTTCAACCCGGCTGCAAAAGAAAAAAGGGTTGCTCCGGATAATTCCGAAGCAACCCTGCCCCACCATTTTGTAGCGCCTACGGGAATCGAACCCGTGTTCCATGCGTGAGAGGCATGTGTCCTAGCCGCTAGACGAAAGCGCCGCAAAATACTTTAAATAATGCACGAAACTTTGCAATAGCTTGTTTCGTTTTTTTCTTTTTTAGCGGAAGCTAGGAGATTCGAACTCCTGGTACGATTACTCGCACGGCAGTTTAGCAAACTGCTGGTTTCAGCCACTCACCCAAACTTCCATTTAGTCGTGCCAAAACAATTTTTTGTCAAAAGCATTGCAAAATTACAGGTTTTATTTGAAACGGCAAAACCATAGCCTAACTTTTTTGAACTTTACCGGCCACCTGTTGGCAAAACGCGCTCGCCGCAATGCACAAACGCAAAATTGCAATACCCTTCCCCGCAAAAACACATCCAACTCACCGTTTCCGACTCAAGAAAAGCTATTAGAAAAGCCGCTTTATCTAATTTCAGAAACAATCTGCCGTGTGCATTTCAATATGAAGAAGCAGGTTTTCTGGGACATTTTCTTTGGTTCTAGTAATAATTGTCATTACAATACCGCTTTTATTGGCCAAAAAACATATCTTTGTGTTAATTTGAAATTAATGTAACAAAACATGAACGCGAAAATGAAAAAAGTTTTAAATGCGTTTTTCCTGGCAGCAGTCTTTGCAATCGCTCCCGGGAAAATACACTCAGCCGGCATAGACGGTTTGCACATTATCCCGCAACCGCAAAAGGTGACACCCGGACAGGGAACATTCAAAATCTCCCCTAGTACAACAATCTGCGCTGACAAGAAAGATGTTAAAGCCGTAGCAGCATTCTTTGCGTCGAAAATGAAGGACGCAACAGGCTATGAAATAAAAGTAACGTCAAAACCTGAAGCAGGAGCAATAAGACTTAAAATAGGCAACAAGAGGCGCGACAGCGAAAGCTACACGCTCAAAGTTACATCCGAGGGCGTCGAGGCCGTAGCTCCCACGGCGCAAGGCTTGTTCTATGCAATGCAAACTTTCCTGCAGCTGCTTCCCCCGCAGATAGAAAGCCCGAAAGTTGTAAGCAACGTAGAATGGACGGCTCCGGCAGTTACAATCGAAGATAAGCCGCGCTTCAAATACCGCGGCCTGCTAACCGACGTGTGCCGCCACTTCCAAACAATCGAGACGATAAAGAAACAGCTCGACATGATGGCGATGTTCAAGTTGAACCAGTTCCATTGGCACCTGACCGAGGACCAGGGCTGGAGAATTGAGATAAAACGTTACCCCGAGCTTACCAAATATGCCGCATTCCGCGACCGCGGAGATGAGAACCTGATAAACGGATTTTACAAACCTACCGTCGACAGCCTTTACGGCGGTTTCTACACCCAGGAGCAGGTGCGCGAAGTAGTGGCTTACGCAAAGGAACGCTTTATAAACGTAATTCCCGAATTCGAACTTCCCGGACACGAGGTAGCAGCCATTTCTGCGTTCCCGTGGCTGGCTTGCCGTGAAGAGCCGCGCCGTCCGTGGAACATCTGGGGTATATCACCGATAGTTATGTGCCCCGGAAAAGACACCACGTTCGAATTCATCGAAAACGTCCTGGCTGAAATGGTTGAGCTCTTCCCAGGAAAATACTTCCACATCGGCGGAGACGAAAGCCCGCGCAGCGAATGGGAAAAATGCCCTCTGTGCCAACGCCGCGCCAAGGAACTCGGACTTAAGGAGGAAAAGGGACGCAGCATTGAGGCGCAGCTTCAGAGCTACGTTGTTGAGCGTGCCGAAAAGTTCCTCAACAAGCATGGAAAGACAATCATCGGTTGGGATGAAATTCTCGAAGGAGGGAACCTCAACAAGTCGGCCGTTGTGATGTCGTGGCGCGGAGAACAGGGCGGAATAACCGCTGCAAATGCCGGACACCACGTCATTATGGTTCCCAACAACTACGCATACCTCGATTACTTCCAAGATCGTCCCGAAGCCTCGCCTTTCGGCATAGGAGGATACGTTCCGCTTCAAAAAGTGTACAGCTACAACCCGGTGCCCAAGCAGGTTGAAGAGCAAGGCAACGCCAAATACGTGCTCGGCCCGCAAGGAAACACGTGGAGCGAGTATATTGTCGGCGGCGACAAGCTGCTCTACCGCATGTTCCCGCGCGCCGTAGCAATTGCAGAGATTGGCTGGACTGAAATGGCCAACAAGGATTCCCTCAATTTCTTTGAAGCGCTGGACAATGACGCCTCCGTGCGCATGTCGCTGCACGACGTGAACTTCCACATGCCGATACCCGTACAGGAAGGCATGGCATACAAACGCCAGGCATTCGTTGACGAAATAGTAATGCCTATCACCACGGTGCGCCCCGTAAAAGTGGTCTACACCACCGACGGCAGCGAGCCTAACGCCAATTCAACAGTCTATACGTCCCCAATCAGGATAAAGGAAAGCTGCACGCTGCGCCTGGCCTCGGTATTCCCCAACGGAATAATAGGCGGCCACAACAGCATTAAAATGGTAAAAGAACCTTACTCGCCGGCCATAGAAAGCAAGAACGTCGAACCGGGACTGAACCTGCACGTAGCTTACGGCCTGTTCAAGAAAACTGCCGACCTGGCTGATTACTACGAATGGGATAACAGCATAACGAAAGACTTTGGCGGCCTGCGCATAAAGAACCCCAAGAACGATTACTCCACCGTGGCCGAAGGCTACATCATGATTCCCGAAGACGGAGTTTACGGCTTCCTGTCCGAGAACAACCAAGTAATAATCGACGGCAAAGTAATAGTAGACAAAGATAATGATGTTGTTAAACGTTCCGAATCCGGCGGCGGAACGGTAGCCCTCAAGAAAGGACTCCACAAAATCAAAGTCGTGTTCATTGGTTATAACGGAGACGGATGGCCCACCTACCATAACAATACACGGGTGCGGATTTGCAACACTTCGAAGAACGAAAACTTCAAGGACGTAACTCCCGACATGCTCTTCCACGAAGTGCCCATGTTCGAATAAGCCACCCATTAATCATGCAAACGGCCGCGCAGTCCAGTGCGGCCGTTTCTTTTTCTTTCGGCTAAGGCTTCATAAATCGTTTGGCAAGAAATCCGAATAGCATTATCAATATTGCGGCATTAACGGTTAAACCTCAATACAGACATCTGGAGACGCAAAAAAAGTGCAAGGAAACGGCTCTCCGGAACGGTATAAAACGGGTACTAATTATCAGGCGGTTACAAGCAGGTAGGAGAAAAGAAAAAATACAAGGCACATATTTCAAAATATGTGCCTTGTATTTTAAAATATCTCAGACCTATTTTTTGCCTTTTCCAATACGGGTGACAGCAAGGCAGACAAAAACGACAGTTTTTTCGTACACTTTAATTCAGTGTGAAAACAAGCCTTAACTGCTACGGAAAAACAGAACGGGTTACGGACTTTTGCCCGCAACCCGTTTCTGGCTCTATGGAAGAATGGATATTAAACGATTCCTTGTGCCATCATAGCCTTGGCAACTTTCATGAATCCGGCGATGTTTGCGCCTTTCACGTAGTTGATATAGCCGTCGGGCTGTGTACCGTAGCGTATGCAAGCCTCGTGAATGCTCTTCATTATGCTGTGGAGCTTGTTGTCTACTTCCTCAGACGACCAGTTGAGGCGTTCTGAGTTCTGTGTCATTTCAAGACCCGATACCGACACACCGCCTGCGTTTGAAGCCTTGCCCGGAGCATACAGTATTTTTGCTTTCTGGAACTCTGCGATAGCCTCGGGCGTGCTGGGCATGTTTGCACCCTCGGAAACAGCTATTACACCGTTCTTCAAAAGTGCGCGTGCGTCGTCGCCGTCTATTTCGTTCTGTGTAGCCGACGGGAGGGCGATGTCGCACTTCTCGTTCCAAGGACGTGCACCGGCAACATACTTAACGCCGTATTTCTCGGCATATTCACGGATACGTCCGCGCTCTATGTTCTTCAGTTCCATAACGTAGTTCCACTTTTCGCGGTCTATGCCGTCGGGATCGTAGATGTAACCGTCGGAATCAGAGAGGGTAACAACCTTTGCACCAAGGGTGATGAGTTTGTCAACAGTATATTGAGCCACGTTGCCCGAGCCGGATACGCACACGGTCTTGCCTTTGATGTCTATGCCGCGCGTCTTGAGCATTTCGAGCAGGAAATATACGTTTCCGTAACCGGTAGCTTCGGGACGGATAAGCGAACCGCCGAATTCCAGACCTTTTCCGGTAAACGTGCCGGTATATTCGTGTGTGAGTTTCTTATACATTCCGAACATGTAGCCTACTTCGCGTCCGCCTACGCCTATGTCGCCTGCAGGAACGTCGGTATCAGGACCGATATTGCGCCACAGCTCGGTCATGAAAGCCTGGCAGAAACGCATAATCTCGCCATTGCTCTTGCCGCGGGGGCTGAAATCCGAGCCACCCTTTGCACCACCCATAGGAAGCGTGGTAAGAGAGTTCTTGAAAGTCTGCTCGAACGCAAGGAACTTCAGGATACCGAGGTTTACTGAAGAGTGGAAACGCAAACCGCCTTTGTACGGGCCTATTGCGTTGTTGTGCTGAACGCGGTAACCTGTATTGGTCTGCACTTTGCCCTTGTCGTCAACCCAAGTTACACGGAACGTGTAAATACGATCGGGAATGCAGAGACGCTCTATAAGGTTGGATTTCTCAAACTCGGGATGTTCGTTGTATTCATCCTCAATGGTGGCTAAAACCTGCGATACGGCCTGGATGTATTCAGGCTCGTTCGGATAACGACGTTTTAAAGTGTCGAGTACTTCGTTAGTTTTCATCTTGATTGTTTTATTGCATTAAACTCTTCCGGCTGCAAAAGTATAAAAAAGTTTATAATTCGAGCGAATTAATTGAAAAAAATCGCTATTTCCCCGCTTAAAAAATAAAAAGTCATCATTTTCCGGCCTTACAACGGGCTTTTATTTACAAATACGGGATATATTACCGAGAGTTTTTGAACAAAGCACGTATTTTTACACCAAATCATAAACAAATTTCCAAAATATCGCTAAATATCCTGAAAAATGAAAAGCAAAGCGGTTTACAAACCGCTTTGCTTAGTAAAAAAGCGCCGACTGCAGGCTAAAATGCCGCAATTTGTGGTTTTTAAATCACCGGCAAGGCGTTTTCAGAAAACCACCCTGCGTGCGTATGGCGGCTGCGCGGTATTGTCCACCTTCTGTTCCATAAGATGATATAACGGAGAGAGTATTACATCAGTCCCTTCCACCAGGAACATGTTGCCTCCCAAAGATTCGAAAGCCGAAGTGCGTGCAAATCCCGCGGCACAGGCATCCTGCGCCGCAAGCAACAGAGGGCCGTAAAAAACTTTGAAGCTGCCGCTTTCGTTATTCTCGCTGTTAAGCGTGCTTTCTATGCGCGGTTTCATGTCGAAAGCCACCTGAATGCGGTCGCCTGCCTTTAATTTCATGGTTATCGAGGCCATTCCCTCCGCAACGGATGTTTCCAAAGGTGTCTTCCCGTTCAGCGTTACCTTGAAGTTCTCCATCCACGACGCATGTGCGAGGGAGAGCGTCACATCACGCTTTGGCGCAGAAATCACACGTATATCCACGCGGTTGTCGAAAGGATAACTCGTTGTTTCCTGAATGCAGAGCACCTCTTTCCTGCCGAAAGGCACGGTAATTTCGGCATTATGGTAAAAAGGCAGCGCCACTTCGTTGCCACGTCGGAATGCGGCATACTCCACGGCACGCCCCAGTCCCTCGCCTCCGCGCATTGTGCAGCACCACCAGGCTTCGTTGTCGCTTACGGCAACACACGGCTGCCCGAATCCCTTGCCCGGGCATTTGTCGGTACCGAAGCCGCCGTTCGCCCGCTGGCCGTGGCAAATGGCATTATAATAAATCATCTCAGCGTCGTCGCGATACGCTGCCTTGCCCGTAAGTTGCCACAGCTGTGCTGCCACGATGTACGAGTCTACTATGGCACAAGGCTCAGTCCAGGTTTCGTAACGGCGGAACCAGTTGTAATTGGCATAGTTCTCGGTCATACCGTATTGGCGGTAGTATTGCCAGCGTTTCTCTACCTCGCCGAGCAGTTCCTTGTTGCCCGTAATGCCGGCATACCTTATCAATCCGCGCAACGCGGTAAGCGTGGCATGCGTCTGCGCCTTTATGCCCACCACATCCACCTTCAGGAACAAGTCGACAAGCTCATCTATTACCGGCTTCAGCTTCTTGTTGCGCGTCACCTCGTAAGCCTGGATAAGCCCGTCCATTCCTATGAACACACATCCCACGTCGGTCGACAGCCTCCACCGTCCTATCGTCTCGCCCAAGCTGCCCGAAGCGCCGCCTTTAGTATCGCTCCGGCCGGCGGGGTCGATAGGATATTGCAGCATGATGTCCCTGCCCTCAACGAAAAGATTTTCGGATATGCTCCGTATTATTGGCAGCACGGTCTTGTCGTTTTTCCAACGGTAGTACTCGCAAAGCCCGCGCAGCACCCACCCGTTGCCCGACAGTTGCTGCTCGTCGAGCGAGTCCTTATGTATAGTGCCGAAATACCCGCGTTCGTTCAAGTGTGAAGGTATCCGGCGAATTATTTCGGAAAGATATTTTGGCTCGCGTCCCGAAGCTTGTGCGTCCATCACAAGTCCCAAAATAGTACGCCCTTCGGTATCGCCCGGCCAATAACCCGACTGCTGCTCGGTGAGGAACACACGGTCGGGCCGGTAACGTTCATCTTCAAGGCGTGCCATATTGCGCAGCACGCGGCTGTTGAGTTCGCCACTCACGCTGATATTGGCAAAGCCTACGGGTATATATTGCGTTTTGTCGTTCGCGCCGGCGCTTGAAAACACAGCCGCCGCAAATAGCGCAACCGCCGATACGGCTGTGCGCAGGGTGGAATACTTAGGCATAAATCAGAAAAATCTTTAATTAAATCATACAAATATAGTGAAAGGTGAGCGCAGAGACAAATGAAAACGAATGTTTTCAAATTTGGCTTTGCCGAACCGAATCCTATATTCTATAAATATAGTGAAAGGTGAGCGCAGAGACAAATGAAAACGGATGTTTTCAAATTTGACTTTGCCTGACTATAAACGGAATGCAAATAAAACCCGTCTTCGATGAATAACGATTCATACTTCTCCTATAATTATTCAAAAGTACAAGAAGAAAAAGGCTTTTATAACCGTTTGAAAACCAAGTGTCCTTTTAGGGCAAAAAATATGTCAGACATATTTTGAATTATGTCAGACATATTTTCGATTATGTGCCTTGTTATTTCAAAAAAGTCCTACCCCGTTTTTCCGGCGCGCGAATACTTATTCATCAAGAGCCGGAGCCGTACTTGCAGCAGGCGGACAAATCCGGCCTGCGCCGTTGCGGCTGCGCAAACGGGCGGCGGGCGTTACTCGGCCACAAACGTCTGCACTTGCACGTCGCGGCTGTTGGGGCCTACCATTACCTCAAACTCGCCAGCGTCGTACTTGTACACAAGGTCGGCATTGTAATACTTCAGCTCGTCGGAGCTTATGGTAAACGTAACGTCGCGGCTCTCGCCTTTCTTGAGGAATATGCGGCTGAAGCCTTTCAGTTCTTTCACAGGCCGCGCTATGTCGGCATACTTGTCGTGGATGTAAAGCTGCACCGTTTCGGCCGCGTCGCAGTTGCCCGTGTTCTTGACCGGCACGGTGACATTTATTGTCCCGCCCTTGGGCATGGTCTCAGAACTGAGTTTCATCTCACCATACTCGAACGTGGTGTAGCTCAATCCGAAACCGAAGGGATATAGCCCGTCGTTGGGGCAGTCGATGTAGTTGCTTGCATAGCGATTGAACGTGTTCGGGTCTCCGTCGGGACGGCCTGTGGCCATCTGGCTGTAATAAAGCGGCATTTGTCCCACGCTGCGCGGGAATGTGGTGGTGAGCTTGCCCGAGGGCGATACCTTGCCGAAGAGCACATCGGCCACAGCGTCGCCCGTTTCGCTTCCGCCGAACCACACGTTGAGTATGGCGGGCACGTTTGCGCTCTCCCACGTGAGGTCGAGCGGGCGACCGGTGAACAGCAGCAGCACAACAGGCTTGCCGGTCTTAACCAATGCTTTGAGCAGGTCGCTTTGCGCGTCGGGAATGCGGATGTCGGTGCGCGAAGCCGATTCGCCCGACATGTCGGAGCACTCGCCCACAGCTGCCACAATCACGTCGGCACGCGAGGCAACCGACAACGCTTCGGCCAGGAGCTTCCTGTCGTCGCCGCGCTGCAACGGACGAATGCCCACGGCTCCGGCTTCCATTTTTTCGTCATAATAAACGTTGCTGCCCTTGGCGTAGAGTATCTCGGCGCGGTCGCCCACAGCAGCGCGCAGCCTGTCGAGAAGCGAAGAATGCTTCGTTGGGTCGCACGTCATGCTCCACATGCCGCACATGTTGTTTGCCGCGTCGGCCATTGGACCTATAAGCGCAATGCGTCCTTTCATCTGCAACGGCAGGACGTTGTTGTTCTTCATCAGCACGAACGTCTCGGCCGCAATGCGGCGTGCCTCGGCGCGGTTCTCGGCCGAATAGGTTACTTTCTGTGCGCGGAGCGTATCGCAGTATTTATAGGGGTTGCTGAAAAGCCCCAAATCATATTTCATCTCCAACACCCTGCGGCACGCTTCGTCGATACGCTCTTCGGATACCTTGCCTTCCTCGATGGCTTCCTCCATAGTATTGAGGAAACTGCCCGACACCATGTCCATGTCAGTACCGGCATTCATGGCAAGGATACCTGCTTCCTTGAGCGGGGCAACGCCGTGGGTGTTCATCTCTGCTATGGAGTTATAGTCGGTAACTACCATTCCCTTGAATCCCCATTGCTTGCGCAGCACGTCTTCAATGAGCCACTTGTCGGCCGTTGCGGGTATGCCGTCTATTGTATTGAACGAAGTCATTACCGTTCCCACTCCTGCTTCAACGGCAGCCTTGTACGGGGGCAGGTATTCGTTGAACATCTGTACGCGACTTATGTCGGTGCGGTTATAATCCCTACCCGATTCCGACGCGCCGTAAAGCGCGAAATGCTTGAGGCATGCCATTATGCTGGAATCGGATTCCTGCAGGTTGCTTCCCTGGTATCCGCGCACGTAGGCACGCGCCATGGCTGCTCCCAGATAAGGGTCTTCGCCGTTGCCTTCGGCAATACGTCCCCACCTTGCGTCGCGGCATATATCTACCATCGGGCTGAATGTCCAAGCTATACCGTTTGCACTTGCTTCTTTGGCTGCCACCTGAGCCATGCGCTCGACGGCCGTGGTGTCCCAACTGCAAGCCAGCGCCAGCGGTATGGGAAAGATAGTCTGGTAGCCATGTATAATGTCGGCGCCGGCAACCAGAGGTATGCCTAATTCTGTTTCTTCAACGGCAATGCGCTGCAATTCACGGATTTTTTCAACGCCTTTCACGTTGAAAAAGCCGCCTATCTCGCCGGCTTTAATCATTTTGGCAAGGTCGGCACTCTGCACCGCACCCGTAACCATGTCGCCACCCGAGGGGAGGTTCAGTTGCCCCAGCTTTTCGCGGAGCGTCATTTTGTCCATTAAGTCAGAAATGAACTTGTCTTTTTCAATCTGCTTGCTGTCGGACGATGAAGTACACCCGCAAACCAAGGCGGCTGCAAATCCGAACAGGACGAGGATTTTCGTTATCTTCATAATTCTATTATTTATATGAGTGATTTGTTAATGGTCGCACTACAGGCAAACGGTTGAAAGCAAACCGCAATATGTTACATATATAGTGAAAGGTGAGCGCAGAGACAAACGAAAACGGATGTTTTCAAGTTAGCCTTTGCCGAACCGAACCCTATATTATACAAAAGTAGCGAAAGACTGTTGCAAGGACAAACGAAAACCGAAGTTTTTATCATATATAATGCTATATAACCCGATATATTTCTTATTGTTGCCCGAGCGGCAAGGTGGACTGACCGCTTCACTACTCGCCCCGCAACACGCATGAAGCCTTGTTTTACAAACCGGGCACGCCGTACACTACAATAAAACGCAACCATGTTACGGTGCAACAGCCATGAAGATTTCCGAAACAAATCCCGCCGGAGATGAATAAGTATTACTACTCGGGAAAAACGGGATAGGACTTTTTTGAAAAAGCAAGGGAGAAAATCGAAAATATGTCTGACCTATTTCAAAATATGTCAGACATATTTTTTGCCCAAAAAGGAAGCCTGTGTTTCAATCAGTTACAAAGGCTCGTTTTTCGCCCGGTTTTGAATAAAATCCGGTAACGTTCCGCATGATTATGCAACCGAAAAGTGCGGCTCGGTTGAGCAGCATAAAACTTCGGAGGATGTCAACCGCAGGCAGTCACCATCCCTTGCGAGAGCAGGCCGCCGAGCGTGCGCCCGAGGCATTGCTCCACCGTTTCGGGCGGGGTACCGCCCGCGAAGCAGGGTTGCAGTTCTGTGCCCAGGCGGACGAACGTCTTCGGTTCGCCAAGCAGTGTGAGCACGTTGTACGACAAATCGTCGAGCGCATATTCCGCGAACCCGTTTCCCGACACAGACGGCGTTACGGCCACATCGTTCTTTCTTTCCGCCGGACTTACTTTCAGCCGCTTTTTCAGCATGTCGGCCTCGCCGACGGGGATGTTGTATATCTTCAGGAACGGGTTGCGCGAGAATACGAGCCCGTCGCGCACAGGCTTATCCTTATCCGCCAAGCCGGTAACGACGGAGGCTTTCCGCGCTTCGGCAAGCAGGGCGTCCCGGCCTATGCCGTTCCACGCCTCGTTGCAACTGTTGAGGAAAGTGCGGTAATTTTCCAGCCCGGCAAACTCCTGCGTACTTTCCACATGAACAGGTTGGCCGGAGAGCCTTTTGTGGCGTTCGGGAAACAATGCTGCCACTCTTTCGTACATAGCCGGGTATTCGCGCAGCAGCGTGCGTTCCAACCAGTTGCATACTTCAGGCGTGCGCTTGTGGCCGCCGAGGATGTGGATGAACTGCTTCTGTCCGTAGTGGGGCAGGTCGCAGAAGTCGCGCTGCATGTATCCGTTGTCGCGTATTGCGTCGGGGTGGACGGTTGTCACATCCACACACTCGTCGCGCGCCATTATTGCGAAGAACACCTGTTCGTAAACCACGTTGGCGCTGATGTCGGAAAAACGGAACCTGTCGCCGTTGAAGTCGTTGTCCCTGAAAAAGCGGAATATCTCATCGCAGTAACGCCCGAAGAAGTCCAAGTCGTTACCGCCGCAGAAGCCGAGGTTGTACGACGGGACATCGCCGCCGCGCAGCACGCGGTCGAACTGCGGCGAGAGTTTCAGTCCTTCGACGGCGAGGAATTTCCTTATCATGCCCCCGTAGTAATCCGTACACTGTTCCTTGTTCTGCGCAACGAGCCGCGCGCCCGTCACCTCACCCGGCAACGGGCGCGGCAGGTATATGTCGCCGTCGATGTGCACGAACGGCTCCGTCTGCACTGAGTATGTCTTCACTTTGGCCAACGCCCAGTGGCACGTGAGGCAGTCGAACCCGTCGAAACACACCACAACCTCGTCGTAAGGCAGCCCGAGCCTGTCGGCAAGCATTCGCGCGCCCCGGCTGTCGGTGTAAAGCGTTACTTTGCCGAATTGCTCCTTGAGGCTCAAGCAACTCAACGCCCACGACATGAGGTTGTACTCGGCGTGCAGCCACCAGAACGGCGAAGTCTCCAAATCCCTGTCCCCGCACCACAATGTCTGGATTGCTTTCATTGGCTACAAATTATATTGAAAATAAAAATCTCATACATCTATTTGACTTCTACAAACAGTAGAACACGGAATCTTATTGAACGTTTTTACACTTTAAAGTTCGATTAACCCGTTTGTTTTTCCTAATTTCATACCATGTGCGCAACTGTCAGTTTTAAGCGTATCTATACTTTCGGGAGAAACCCTTATACCTTTATCCATGTTCCAATTGTAAGAAACGTCAAGGTAATTTATTGTGTTTGTCTTTATTTCAATTTTTCTCAAATCATTACGCGACACGTTAACATGTACTGCAGGAGCACTTATGTAAAGGCCACCTATGAAATTATTAGAAATGTTTATTGTCTTCAAATAAGGAAGTTCGTTTTTTCTTAGTAGAAGATAAGCTCCACCAGATCTTTTGCCATATTCAGTATTGCGTACTAAAGCACCATTATAACTATTATTCATCTTTAGTTCCCTAATACTTTGCGGCAACATGGCTTTCCAACTTGAATATTGTCTCTCTTCTCTATTTAGCTCATCAAAATTATTTTCGGAAACATCTAATTTTAAAATATTGTACGGGCGTAGCACCGGAAGTTTCTTTAAACCTTGGTTAGAAAGATCACATACTTCTATTATCGTATTTGGAGCAAGTCCATACAAATCTTCCACGCTAGTTACCATCCTGACAGTATCTCGTTTGATATTAGTCATGCCGTTCGATGTTTCACGCACTTTGTTTTTAATACTTTTGAAATCATTATAATGCGTATTTAATATTTTAGTGTACTCAGGTACTTCTATTCTATTAATTTTATTGTACGAAACATCTATCATTTTTAGATTAGGAAACTCTTCTTCGTCAAAACACAAACGTACACTATAGTCTATAAGGCGTGAACTTGTTGTAAAGTCTTCTTTTGCACAATAATCTTCCCTGCGTATATCGCCTATATAGCAACTATCCAAATATAAATTTTCCACACTGGGTGGAAGGAAAAGACGATAACCTTCAAACAAGCGCATTTCATTATTTGAAAGATCTAGGCTTTTAATGTTATATTGTCTCAACATGGGTATTTCTTTCAAGCCGAGATGAGACAAGTCGCACGTTTCTATCACCGTATTTTTCGGTGCATATGAATACAACTCTTCAAGACTAGTTACAAGTTCAACCGTATCGATTATGGGTTTTATGGCCAAGGTGTCATCCTTCTTATCTCCCCCAGAGGGCTTGGTGTTGCCGCAAGAAGCAGCAAACACCAAGCAAACAACGGTGATAGTGACAAAGAATATTAAATGTTTTACATTTATAATCATTGTATTCATTTCATTATGGCAAATTATATCGGTTATCGAAATCGTTTCTTACAAGATCAAGGACGCCTAGATTATGCTCTTTAAAATAATTATGTTCGTTATCTGATACTATACTTGTTCCTTGTGTATCCATTATACTACTCCAGCTGTCTCCATTATTAGAATAAAAAATATTTACAAATTCATCTGAATATCCTCGATCTTTTAAATATTGCACAGCTTCACTCGGGCTATTAGTGTTATTCTTAGACTCAAAATATAAATAATAATGTTTTGCATGCAAAGCCTCATGTGCCATGGCCGTGGAGAACATGCACGCAGCCGTTCCGTCATTTTGATAGCCCGCATTATCAACCCCGTACGTATATGCATCAAAGCCGTTTTCAGTAATACACATACTGTTTATAGTAATTACAGCGTTGCCGTTACTATCGACTTCCGTTTCCATGACAGACCGTGGATCTTCCGTCATGTTCCCAACGTTAATTGTCAGATTTGCTTGTCCTGAAATATAAGGAGAAAGGATCGACCTCATATCACTACTACATGCCAATAGCTCGTTAAGTTGCGCCGTCAGCATAGCATTGTTGGTCACACTTTCACCCAAATGAATATTATAAGGGTTAGGATTGTCTCTGTCTACGCCAGGCATGCCAGAACCTGAACCCATATCAATACTTGTGCCATTTCCACAGCCCACGACACGCCAATCATCGCCGCTACCGCTGCCATATCCGCAGCCGCAGCCGTAAGACGCGTTTGCTGGTTGGTTGTTGATAATTTGTTCTACTTGTTCATTGCTAATTCGGCGAAGTCCGCCGTTTTCTTCTGTCTGTTTCATGGTTGCTTTGTTTTTATTTGGTTAATAATACCCTGCTTGAACAGGTTTGTTTTATAAGTTATATTGCAAAGATATTAAAAGTTGATTATAAAAGCAACTTTTTTATGATAATTTTTGGATTATGTTTTGCAATTATTTTGTTTATATAGAGAGCAGCAAGACCACCCGGTGTTTTTTCGCAATGGTGGTGAAAATTATAAACCCTTACAGGGTCGCGATGAATAAATATTACTACATCGGAAAAACGGGGTCGGACTTTTTTGAAAAAGCAAGGGAGAAAATTAAAAATACAAGGCACTAATTTCAAAATATGTCAGACATATTTTTAGCCCAAAAAGGAAGCCTGTGTTTCAATCAGTTACAAAGGCCTGTTTTTCTCCCTGTTTTGAATAAAATCCGGTAGCGTTCCGCATGATTATGCAATGCAGACTTGGGAGCATAGGATACCATTTGTTGTGTTCACGAGGGAGGCCTGTTATTACGCACAAAGAAAATCCGCAAGCCCGGAAAGGCCTGCGGATTAAGGTATTTGTTGTTACGGCACGAGGCCGGAACGTTGTTTTTACCGTATCAGTTGTTCTCGGGGCGGAGCTTGCGAACGGTTTCGCCGGTACGCCACATTTCACTGTCGTGGAGTGCCTTGAGCTCTGCGTTGAGTTTCTCGCGGTAGTCGGGCTTTGAGTTGCTGTCGATTGAAATCTGAGCCTCGTTGCCTGTTGCCACACTGTTGTAGAGCTTTTCCATAACGGGTTTGATAGCGTCGTGGAACGGTCCCATCCAGTCGAGAGCGCCGCGCTGTGCGGTGGTGGAGCAGTTGGCATACATCCAGTCCATACCGTTCTTTCCTACCATGGGGAGGAGGCTCTGGGTGAATTCCTCAACTGTTTCGTTGAATGCTTCGGAGGGTGTGTGTCCGTGTTCGCGGAGTGTCTCGTACTGTGCGAGGAACATACCCTGCACTGCACCCATGAGTGCGCCGCGCTCGCCGGTAAGGTCGCTGTAAACCTCACGCTTGAAGTCGGTTTTGAACATGTAGCCCGAGCCTATGCCTATACCGATAGCCATTGTACGCTCTTCGGCCTTGCCTGTAGCGTCCTGATAGATTGCATACGAGCTGTTGATTCCGCGGCCTTCGAGGAAGAGCGAGCGGAGCGATGTGCCCGAACCCTTGGGAGCTACCATGATAACATCGATGTCAGCGGGGGGAACGATGTTTGTGCGTTCCTTGTAGGTTATTGCGAAACCGTGAGAGAAGTAGAGCGCCTTGCCGGGTGTGAGGTACTGTTTGATTTTGGGCCATACTTCTATCTGAGCCGCGTCGCTGAGGAGCATGCATACGATTGTGCCTTTTTCGGCAGCTTCTTCGATAGAGAAGAGTGTCTTGCCGGGAACCCATCCGTCGGCAACGCATTTTTCATAGGTTTTGCCCTGACGCTGGCCAACGATTACGTTGAAGCCGTTGTCGCGGAGGTTGCATGCCTGTCCGGGGCCCTGTATTCCGTAGCCCAGCACGGCGATGGTCTCGTCTTTGAGCACTTCGCGGGCTTTGTCTAATGGAAATTCTTCGCGCGTTGCTACATTTTCAACAACGCCGCCAAAATTGATTTGTGCCATTTTTTGTTGTTTGTTTACGCTCCCGCGCCATGTTATGCGCGGGTAAGCAAGTTATACATGTGTTTAATTAGCTTTCTGTCTGTTTAAAGGTCACGCGGCTTGCGCACACGCGTTGCTCCCTGCCGGCAGGCACGGGCATGGCCTCGCCCGCCGCCGGAGCCGCGATTTTGCGTATCTCGATATCGAAAGTGTCTTCTCCCACCGGCTGCTTGTAAAGATTCAGCGTCTCGTCGGCGTATGCTTCTTCGTGATAAGCCACTTCTATGCGCTTAACCTCATGCGTGGCATACATTTCCTCGGGAAAAAGGTCGAGCATGTGCTCTATGTAACGTATGCTGTTCACGTGGTTGTTTATGTCGATGTCGCTGTATTGCACTTTAATCGTCCTCACGGGCGTTGTTTCTCTTACCCTTATTCTGGAAAATGGTGCAACTCCGCATTTCTTTTCTCCGTCCACCCAATCACCGAACCCTCCGCCGGGAAGATGTTCGAGGTTAACCGGTTGTCTTGTCTCCGCATTCAGCAAGGCCCATACCGTGTAAGCATACCCGTAGGGCGTGCCGTCGGGGCGCAATATGGCGAAGCACCTGTCGGTGAAAGTGCGGTATATGCAGCGTATCCATGTTTCGATGATGTATTCCTCACCCGCCCGCGGCATTTCGTCCATCTCGATAGCAAGGCGCGAAACTACCCACGCCAACTTCTGCGGCAGCAACTGCTCCATGCCGAAGCCGCGGCTGTTGGCGTGGAGGCTTGCAGTGGAGAGAATGCGGCTTCCGAGCATGTGCCACGAAAGACGCCCGGTGAAATCCTCCTGGAAAGGCTCTACTGTGTATTTGAATCTTTCTGATTTTGATATTTCGTTGCTCATTGTTCTTTTACCTATGTACGCCTGTCGGGATATCTACTCTTCCAGGCCGAAACGCTTGCGGTTGCGGCTGGCTATGAACTCACTGACAAATTCGCGGCGGCTTTTGGTGACAGCAATTGAGCCGGAGTGTACAAACTGCAATATGCAGTCGAGCACTTTGAGGTGTTTGTACAGATTTGTGATTTCCTCGGTGATTCCTTCCATAGTCACAATGGAATACGTTGCGTTCACTTCTACGAACTTGGCCCCGAACGTGCGTATTACCTTTGATATTTCACGGTTTTCGAGCACCGACGGCGTAGACAACTTGTAAAGCGCCGTTTCAAGCGTGAATATTTCGTTTTCCTTGAAATAGCTGGCCGAAACCACGTCGATTATCTTTTCTATCTGCTTGGTTATTTTCTTTATCAGACATTCGGTGGCGTAGCAGGTGATTGTGTACCTGTGCAAGCCTTCAATGCTCGACGCCGAAACGTTAAGGCTTTCTATGTTTATCTGCCTGCGGGTGAATACAGTAGTTATATGATTAAGCACACCGGGCAGGTTTTCCGAGAATATTATAAGAGTATACAGTGTGTCGTCTCTTTCCATGTTGTTGTTTTGATTAGTAAACCTGTTGTCCTGCAGATTATAGTTCGAGAAGCATATCGTCAACGTCGTGTCCCGGGCTGCACATCGGCAGCACGTTGTCCTGTTCCATAACAGCAGCCTGCAAGAGGAACGGCCCGTCGGTTTCGAGCATTTCGCGTATTGCGTCGTCAAGGTCTTCCCGCTCGGTTACCGTGCGGGAGGGAATGTTGTATGCCTCGGCTATCTTTTCATAGTCGGGATTCATCATCGGAGTAAAAGAATATCTCCTTTCGAAGAACATGGCCTGCCACTGGCGCACATTGCCCAGGTAGTTATTATTAAGCAGGATTATCTTCACGGGGCTGCGCTGCTCCATTATAGTTCCCAGTTCCTCTATTGTCATCTGCAGGCCGCCGTCGCCACAGAACATGCAGACTGTGCGGTCGGGCGCGGCAAACGTAGCTCCTATAGCGGCAGGAAGGCCGAAACCCATGGTTCCCATTCCGCCCGATGTTACTATGCTGCGGTTGTTCTTGAACTTGAAATAACGCGCGGCTATCATTTGATTCTGCCCTACGTCGGTTACGAGAATTGCTTCGTTGTTGGTAGCTTCGGAAACCTTATGAACTACCTCGCCCATTCGCAACGGACCTTCTTTGGGGTACACTTCGGGTTGTATTACCTTATCGTCTTCAAGTTTGTCGAAAGCCTTGAAACTTTCGCGCCAAGCTTTACGGTTGCCTTGTTTAAGCAGAGCCGTTACGGCAGGAATAGTTTCCTTGCAATCTCCAAGGACGGCAACGTCGACTTCCACGTTCTTGTTTATTTCCGACGGGTCGATGTCGAAATGTATTTTCTTTGCGCTGCAAGCGTAAGTTTTCAAGTTTCCGGTTATCCTGTCGTCGAAACGCATACCTATCGCTATGAGCAGGTCGCATTCCTGAGTCTTCACGTTGGCAGCATAACTTCCGTGCATGCCAAGCATACCTACGTTCAACGGATGGTTGGAAGGCAGGGCCGAGAGCCCGAGCAGCGTGCAGCCTGCCGGGGAGTCAACCTTCTCTATAAAGTTGCGTACCTCCTGCTGCGCGTTGCCGAGTTCCACTCCTTGCCCCACAAGAACGAGCGGCTTCTTTGCTTCATTTATAAGTTCTGCTGCTTTTATTACAGATTCCTTATCCGTAGGAGGCACAGGCTCGTAGCTGCGTATGTAGTTTATGTTGCGCGGCTCATATTCCGCCATCTCCGTTTGTGCGTTCTTCGCAAAATCAAGCACTACCGGCCCGGGTCGCCCGCTCCTTGCTATATAAAAAGCCCTGCTTACCGCCCATGCCACCTTTTCGGCGCTGCGTATCTGGTAAGCCCACTTGGAAATGGGCTGTGCGAGGTCGACTATGTCGCACTCCTGGAAAGCGTCGCTACCCAAGGCCGTGCGGCCCACCTGTCCCGTTATAACTACGATAGGCGTGCTGTCCATCATGGCGTCGGCCAGTCCGGTTATTGTATTCGTTGCGCCTGGGCCGCTTGTTACGAGCGCCACACCAACTTTCCCGCTTATTCGCGCGTAGCCCTGTGCCGCATGTGCCGCACCTTGCTCATGTCGAACGAGAATATGGTTAAGTTCTTTATCCTTGTATTTATATAATGCGTCGTAAACCGGCATTATTGCTCCGCCGGGATAACCGAACAAGGTTGTCACGCCCTGGTCGATAAGCGAACGCATAAGGATTTCGGCCCCTGTCATCAGTTTATTTGCCATCATTCTTCGTTTTTAAGTACACGTACCCCGCCCTTGTCTGCCGAGCTTACCATCGAAGCATAGGCTTTCAAGGCCTTCGACACCGTGCGTTTACGGCGCAGCGGCACTTGCGGGCGCGCGGCCAGTTCTTCGTCGCTCAAACGTACATTTATCGAGCGCGAGGGTATGTCTATTACTATTATGTCTCCGTCGGTTACTTTTCCTATGGCACCTCCCGAAGCAGCTTCGGGCGATATGTGTCCAATGCTCAACCCCGACGTTCCGCCGCTGAAGCGTCCGTCGGTAATAAGGGCGCATTCCTTGCCGAGATGCATACTCTTGATGTACGACGTGGGATAAAGCATTTCCTGCATTCCCGGTCCGCCTTTCGGGCCTTCGTGTGTTATCACCACGACATCGCCGCTTTTCACTTTTCCTCCGAGTATGCCTTCGCAAGCGTCTTCCTGCGAATCGAACACCTTGGCCGGGCCTTCGAAGTGCCAGATAGACTCGTCCACGCCGGCTGTCTTCACTACGCAGCCGTCTTTTGCGATATTGCCGAAGAGCACTGCCAGACCGCCGTCTTTGGAATATGCGTGCTCGATGTCGCGTATACAGCCGCCGGCACGGTCGGTGTCAAGCGTTTCCCACGTACTGTCCTGCGAACCCATTACGGTAGTGAACTTACCACCCGGTGCACTTCGGTATATGCGTTCTGCTTCGGGGTCGAGGCTGGATGTGCAGATGTTGTACTTGCTTATGGCTTCGCCGAGGGTAGTTCCGTCCACACGCCTTGCAGTAAGGTCGAGCAGCCCTCCTTTTGCCAGTTCTCCCATTATGCCGAGTATTCCTCCTGCGCGGTTGCAGTTTTCCACGGAGTATTTCTGCGTATTGGGCGCGAGTTTGCAAAGGCATGGCACTTTGCGGCTCAGGCTGTCGATATCGGCCATTTTGAAATCCACTTCGCCTTCGTTTGCCACGGCCAGCAGGTGCAGCACCGTGTTTGTCGAGCCGCCCATAGCTATGTCGAGCGACATGGCGTTGAGGAACGCCTGCCTTGTGGCTATGCTGCGGGGCAGCACGCTTTCGTCGCCCTCGCCGTAATATTTCATTGCATTCTTCACTATCAATGCGGCCGCGTCCTTGAAGAGTTGCAGCCTGTTCTTGTGCGAAGCCAGGATAGTTCCGTTGCCGGGCAGCGAGAGACCTATCGCTTCGGTGAGCGAGTTCATCGAATTTGCCGTGAACATGCCCGAGCAGCAGCCGCAGCCGGGGCAGGCGCGCCGCTCTATCTCGTCGAGCTCGTCCTGCGTCACACTCGGGTCGGCCCCTTTCACCATGGTTGTTATAAGGTCGATGTTTTCGCCTTTCCAGTGTCCGGCCTCCATAGGGCCTCCCGAAACGAAAACGGTGGGTATGTTAAGCCTCATTGCAGCCATGAGCATTCCCGGCGTTATCTTGTCGCAGTTGCTTATGCACACGAGCGCGTCGGCCTTGTGCGCGTTCACCATGTACTCCACCGAGTCGGCAATTATGTCGCGCGAAGGCAGGGAATACAGCATTCCGTCGTGCCCCATGGCTATTCCGTCGTCAATGGCTATTGTGTTGAACTCTGCGGCATAGCAGCCAAGTTTTTCTATTTCCTTTTTAACGAGCTGCCCCGCTTCGTGCAGGTGCGTATGCCCCGGCACGAACTGTGTGAACGAGTTTGCAATGGCTATGATAGGCTTGCCGAACTGTTCTTTTTTCATTCCGTTGGCAACCCACAAGGCACGAGCTCCCGCCATTCTTCTTCCTTCGGTTGAAAAGGAGCTGCGCAATTTTATTTTCATTTCGGTACTCATAATTGTTATATCTGCGTTGCGGACGCATGTTGGATAATGCACCGCCTCAATTCGCAAAAATAGTTCCTTTTTAGCTAAAAAACAAACCCGTACTACTGTTTTAATCAAAATTCGTGCTTTTTTATGGCAAAATGACACACTTTAAACAAAAACGTGCATTTGTTTTTACGCCATTATCAAGAACTGTTGCCAATATGTCATTCCGTTCGGCACTCATTATTTTAATACGCCACACCGTCTGCCGGCAATGAATGAATATTCACCGTAAAAAAGCACTCGTTTCGGGATGTGCGAAACACTCCTTGGAGCAAACAAAAAAAAGGTCGGACATATTTTAAAATACAAGGCACATATTTTAAATTATCTCAGACATATTTTTGCGGCGCTCAAAATGCGCATTTTCAGCGGGGTTTACACGAGCCGTTTTTATCACCCCGAAAATGGAAGAATAACCAGCTTCGCGAATAAATATCCTATACCAGTTTTATTTTCCGCGCCGTCGTATTTGTCCGTCGCCATGTAAGTGGCGCAAAGCCGCAAGCGTTTTTCGGTACGCGGTACTTTGCCGTTGCGCCGAATCGTTGTAATTTTACGGTAGCAAAACAAAACATGAAAAGATGAGAAAAGTAGAATTAAAAGATTTGAACGACAATTTTTTCGAGGCCATATCGAAGGAATGGATGCTCGTTACGGCCGGAAGCAAGGACAAGTTCAACACCATGACGGCAAGCTGGGGCGGCACAGGCGAACTCTGGGGCACGCCCGTGGCTTTCGTGTTCATACGCCCCGAACGGTACACGTTCGAATTCATGGAACGAAGCGAATGTTTCACACTTTCGTTCCTCGGATACGAAAACAAGGACATTCACAAGATATGCGGCTCCAAGTCGGGGCGCGACATCGACAAGATTGCAGCTACCGGACTAAGACCCGTATTTACTGAACAGGGCAACGTGCTGTACGAGCAGTCGCGCCTGAGCCTGGAATGCCGCAAACTGTACACCGACACCATAAAGGAAAGCTGCTTCATCGACAAAAGCCTGCTCGGACGCTGGTACGGTGAGGGACACGGCGGGCTGCACCACATGTACATAGGCGAGATACAGAACGCCTGGCTGCGCGAATGACCAAAGAGAATAACATTCAGAAGGGTTACATTATTTTTGATTGAAACAAAGGTATTCGGGCAGGTTTAACTAATTTTGCCCTTTAAACCGTAATCAATGCTTAACTGTCCTGCATAAGGATAAGGCATTGCGTTCTTTCTTTTTATATGCAAATTTCGATTCTATGACAAACTACCGTAACCTGGACGCCGACGAGATAGCCAGGCTGTCCGCCCAGTTCTGCCAAGCCGAAGACTGGTCGAAAATCAGAGTGCCCGAGGGTTTCACAACCGCGAATATTTCACACGCACGCTTCTCGGGAGACATAACACTGGGAGTTTTTGAAAAAGACATCCTGCTGCCGGGAGGATTAAAGAAGAAAGCGGGCCTGCACCACGTAATGCTGCACAACTGCACCGTAGGCAACAACACGCTAATCGAAAACATACCCAACTACATAGCAAACTACAACATAGGCCGCGACTGCTACATACAGAACGTAAACCTAATGCTTACCGAAGGCGAAAGCACCTTCGGGAACAACACCGATGTATCGGTGCTGAATGAGACGGGCGGACGCGAAGTTCCTATCTACAACCGTCTATCAGCCCAATTGGCATATATAATAGCCATGTACCGCCACCGCCCCGACCTTACGGAACGGCTGCGCACGATGATAAGGGAATATTCATCCGCACTGAAAAGCAACCGCGCACACATAGGCAACGGCGTATATATAATAAACACCGGCACCATTCGTAACGTATGCATTGGCGACCGTTGCCGTATCGACGGAGCCTCAAGGTTGGACAACGGTACGGTGAACAGCAATGCCGAAGCCCCGGTGTACATAGGACCCAACGTAACCGCAGAGGATTTCATCATAAGCTCGGGGGCATACGTCAGCGACGGGGTGGTAATGTCGCGCTGCTTCATAGGGCAGGCCTGCCACCTTGCACACCTGTTCTCGGCACACGACTCGCTTTTCTTCAGCAACTGTCAGGGAGAAAACGGAGAAGCCTGCGCAATACTGGCCGGCCCCTATACAGTTACCATGCACAAGTCGAGCCTTCTGATAGCCGGAATGTTCTCGTTCCTCAACGCCGGAAGCGGCTCCAACCAAAGCAACCACATGTACAAGCTCGGGCCGATACACCAGGGCGTGGTGGAGCGCGGCTCCAAGACAACAAGCGACTCGTATATACTTTGGCCCGCAAAGATAGGAGCATTCTCGCTCATCATGGGACGTCACGTAAACCACCCCGACACATCGGGCATGCCTTTCTCATATCTTATAGAACACGGCAGTAAATCATACCTCGTTCCGGGCGCAAATCTCAAAAGCGTGGGAACAATACGCGACGCGCAAAAATGGCCAAGAAGAGACAAGCGCAAAGACCCGAACAAGCTCGACTGTATTAACTTCAACCTGCTCAGCCCGTACACCATACAAAAAATGCTGCAAGGCATAAATACCTTGCAGGGATTGAAAAAGACCTCGGGCGAAACATCCGAAACCTATTCGTTCCAAAGCACTACGATAAAAAACCATTCACTCGAGAAAGGAATAAACCTTTATACGCTTGCTGTGCATAAATTCATGGGTAACTCCATAATAAAAAGGCTCGAAGGCGGCGCGTTTGCCGACATCGACGATTTGCACAGGCGCATGAAGCCTACCGACTGCCTCGGCCAAGGCGAATGGATTGACCTGCTGGGACTGATTGTGCCAAAACAGGCCGTAAGCAATGAGATAGACCACATAGTAAGCACTCCCGGATACACGCTCGAAGAAACCGAAGCATTTTTCCGCGACATGCACAAACGTTATTACGACATGGAATGGACGTGGGTGTGCGATGTAATGCCGCGGTGGTACGGCAAGACATACGAGCAGCTGACTCCCGAAGACATAATCGGTATCATGAAAAAGTGGAACGAATCTGTCGTGGCATTGGACCGTATGCTGTACGACGACGCGCGCAAGGAGTTCTCAATGGTATCGCGCATAGGCTTCGGCGTTGACGGCTCCACGGAACAGCGCGACTTCGATTTCGAGCAGGTGCGCGGCGAATTCGAAAGCGACGCATTCGTAAAGATGGTGTGCAAGCACATAGAAGATAAAACCGCGCTCGGCAACGAACTTATAGAACGCCTGAAGTCTCTTGCCGACAGAATGTAAACAAAAACGCAACACAATGAATACAACAGGACACATATTCCGCCTTACATCTTACGGCGAAAGCCACGGCACGGCAGTAGGCGGCGTTATAGACGGAATGCCGGCAGGCATACGCATTGACGAAACCTTCATACAAAAGGAACTCGACCGCCGCCGCCCCGGACAGAGCGCAATAAGCACGCCGCGCAAGGAGAGCGACCGCGTGGAGATTCTCTCGGGCGTGTTCGAAGGCGTAACAACCGGAATGCCTATTGGCTTCGAGGTACGCAACGAAAACCAGCGCTCACAGGATTACAGCGAGATGAAAGACCTGTTCCGCCCCTCGCATGCCGACTACACTTATTTCAAGAAATACGGCCTGCGCGACTACCGTGGCGGCGGAAGACAAAGCGCACGCGAGACGATAGCGCGCGTTGTGGCCGGTGCTTTCGCAAAAACCGCCCTCCGCAGCCTGGGCGTAGAGATACGGGCCTATACTTCGCGCATAGGAGGTGTATGTCTTTCGGGCGGATACCGTTTCTGTACAGAAGGGGAAGTGGAATCAAACGCCGTGCGCTGCCCCGACGCCAACACGGCTGATAGGATGGAAGCCGCCGTAAGGCAGGCGCTGGCCAATGGCGACACCGTAGGCGGAGTGGTTGACTGCGTTGTGCGCGGCTGCCCTGTAGGATTGGGAAGCCCCGTGTTCGGAAAACTGCATTCCGACCTTGCAGCAGCCGAAATGTCGATTAATGCGGCACGCGGATTCGAAATAGGCGACGGGTTTGCCGCCGCAGAAAAATCGGGGTCTGATTATAACGACGCTTTCATCCCCGACGGAAGGGGAGGAATAGCCACTGCAACAAACCACAGCGGTGGAGTGCAGGGCGGAATCTCCAACGGCATGGACATAACTTTCCGCGTGGCATTCAAGCCCGTTCCCACACTGAAAACAGAGCAAAAGACAGTAGACATCTCCGGGAATCCCACCATAATAAAGGCACGCGGGCGGCACGACCCGTGCGTCGTGCCAAGGGCTGTGCCTATCGTAGAGGCCATGGCGGCAATGGTGTTGTTCGACCACTACCTGCTGCAACGCACCGACCGGATGTAAAAAACGATTCACTATACCAAGGCAATGCCCTGCTCTGACGTTCGAACCATAAATGGATTCCGCCAAACGGGTATTGCCATATTATAACGTGTTTACCGCAAAACAAACGGCATTCTTAAACCTAAATTGGTCGTTAGGCTTCGTAAAATTGCGTGCTTATGCTTGGCAGATAGCTTTACGCCCGGCTGAAGGCGCAGCGGGCTACGGCGAAGCCGGGTGGGAAGACAGATGACGGCAAAAGTGTGTAAGTTTGCGAAGGGACTGCACTTGACGTTGCTACTTAATTTCCTAATGACCGTTTTGGGTTAAAACTGCGGAACAGCCATACGGCAAGCCGTAAAATACAGACAAAATCAGTCACCTCGTAACTAATTATTTTTCAGGCAGGTTAGAATACGGCAAAAATATGTGCCTTGAATTTTAAAATATGTCCGACCTATTTCAAAATAGGTCGGACATATTTTCTATTTTCTCCAAGGTATTTTGAAAAGTGAGAAAAATTTTCCGCCCTTCACAAAACCTTATAAAAATCTCTCGCCGGATGAGCCGGAGTTTCAGCGTTCGCCTGCTACAGTCTTTGTATGACCTTTGATATATATGCCTTTCTGGGGCTCTTTATAAAGCCTTATGCCCGAAAGGTCGTACATCGGCTCGTCGCCGTCCGCAGCGGCCTTGTCGGTTTGTACGCTTTCAATGCCCGTCAGTTTGCCCGCGTCGATGTAAGGTATGCGGTTGTGGCCGGAGACGCACACGTCAACGTCCTCAAAATCGGCCGTGGTGTAAACTGCCGAGGGCGCAATATGGCTCACTACCTCGCCCGTACGACGGTTGACAAACGTAATGCGCGCCGTCTCGCCCCCGTTGCCCACGGTTACGCAACCGTTGCCGCGCGTTACCGACACTCCGCTGAACGGCGCAGGCATTTCGGTGCGTATCTGCAGACTCGGGTCGCCGAAGCAATGGTAGATTTCCTTTGTCACAATACGGCAGAACGAATCGTTCTTTTCGTTTGAACTCACCGACGGGTCGGGCGAGCCGAATGTCTCGCTAACGCGCACCTGCGCCTGGTCCAATATCTGCCCCAGTTCGTATGTAGGCGCGGGAGTCTCACCTCCGAGGCTGTTCACGCCGGGAAATTTCGGGCGCAAGCCCGGCTCAGGCCAAATGGCGTCGAAAAGCCCGCAGGCCAATGCGTCGTTGTAGCCCGAGTAACTGATGTCGGAAGCCGCTATCACGGCCACCGCCCCGCCGCCCTGCTTTCTGAGGAAACGCTCGGCCAGGCAGTCGGCCTGGAACGCGCCGTTGTCGCAATTTACGCAGAACACCACGGGCAGCAGGTCACCGTTCTGCAACATATCCACGTGTTTCACCGAAAAATACGGGTTTTCCCAGCAGTCAACAAGGCCGTGGTCGCGGTGGAGCACGTAGAACACGCCGCTGTTTATGGCGCGGCGTATGTCGCCCTCGTTGCCATCCCACGCAAAGGCGGGCTTGAGCATATCTTCGGGTATGGGCTCGCCAAAAGAAAAGTAATTCCTGTTCCAGTACTTCGGGGTTATCTCGTAGTTCGTGGAATACACGCGTTCCACGTCCTTTCCCTGCCCGAGCATATAGGCGCGTATCTCTTCGGCCGTCTGCACGTATCGGCGGTCCTCGTAATCGTCGGCCACGCCGTTGTCGTTGTCGAGGTAGTCGGCGCAGTTCACCCCGCGTTCGTAAAAGCCCGCGTCGGTGGGAGGCCTCTTTTCGTAACCGATAATCTTGTCCACCACCGTTGCGGCCTCCTCGGGCGAGGAAACAGACAGGCGGCCGCGATATATGTCGGGCGTTTCGTCACCCTCGCCGTCCATGCAGCCGTAGTAAAGGTCGGTGTAATGCACCGAGAAGTCGCCGTCGTCGGCATGGTGCTCCATGTACTGCCCGGGCACGTCATCGTGGTCGCCCACTATGAGCAGATAGTACAGTGCGGGATTTTCGGCATACGCTTTCTCTACCTCGGCCTTCACAGCGTCGCTGTTCCAGCTACCTTTCAGTACCTTGTGCACTCGGAAGCCGAGCAGCTCCTTCCATGCGGCGAACCTGTCCACCGCCTCTGCGTATTTGTTCACCGAGATTATGAGGTAATCCCTCGTGTCGTCGCCTGCTGCGACACCGGTTGCCTTGACTGCCATATCGCCTGCTTTGGCAGAAGCCCCGTTCATGGTTATGTTACCCAGCATGTTGTCGGCTGGCAGTATTACGGGCTTTGTCGCCGGTGCGCCCGCCATTGCCCGCGCCCCGGCCTTGGGAACGAAGCGCACTTTGTACGTTATCTTGCTGTATGCCCGCGCCTTGTTCGCGGCCGCGTCATACTGTACGGGATTCACAACGACGTTGCATATCTCCCGCCCCCTGTAAACGGACCCACGCCACGCCGCTACGGCAACTTTGCGGGGATAGAAACCGCCCTGCGAGGCATTTTGGCCGCCTTCTTTTACCACACCCTCTGCCGCAGTGCCTTTTTCAGGAATACGCCGCGCCGGAGCGAGGCGGCAATCATAGTCAACGAACGCCGAATCCACGGTTTCCACCACCGCCGTACAGCCTTCGGGCACGGCGAATGCGTCCACGCGGAAAGGAGTGGCGTAACCGCCGGGCGCGTCCCTCAACCCGAAGCCTTCAATCCGCCACACGCAGCCCCCGTCACCGTCGTTGCAGGCCGAGGGCGCGTTGTCCGCAAACGTGTAAGCCACGGTTATGCCGTCGTCCGTGCGTTGCAGGGTGCGCTGCGGCGCGTCCACGCCTCCTTTGTGCGACACTTCAGTCCGGGCATACGCTTCTGCACATGTGGCCACGACCAACGCAGCCACCAATAACTTTGAAATACCATACACACGTTTCATATCGCGAACTTTTATGCTATAAAGTTAACTATTTACACATTTACGACACTTTTAAGTGCCGGAATTTTTCATGAATGGCACAAAACTCCCTATATGCGCCGCATAAAATGCACGTTTCTATATATCCGCAGTTTTATCCGCTCATTTGCAGGCAAAGACTTCCGGAAGCGAATGTGCACGCCGCGAACCGTTGAAACGCCCTTACCGAACAGCGAAAATACAGACAAAATCAGTCACCTTATAACTAATTAGTTTTCAAGCATATTAGAATACAGCAAAAATATGTGCCTTGAATTTTAAAATAGGTCCGATGTATTTTAAAATAGGTCGGACATATTTTCGATTTTCTCCAATGTATTTTGAAAAGTGGAAAAGTCGAAAAAAATTTTTTCTTACCCGAACCTGCCCGAAAAATACGTAAAACACCTTACGCGCATTCACACAGAAAGACTCTTCAGCTTAGGACCTTTTTAAGAAAGAAAGCGAATGCTACCAAACTTTTCGTACCCTTGCCTCAACTAAGCAGAATACACATTAATATTATATATTGTTTGCTTTTCAAATGAACCTTACGTCGGAAATGACATCGGCGTTGACATAAGCGTTGAGGCGGCGCACAAGTTCAACGCGGCGCATGAAAAGATTGGAGCGCAATGCCGGCGAGAGCAGTTCGACATAAAGCGTGCGGTTGTAGATATACACTTTTCCGGTATAACGCGCCACGGCCGCGCCCATCACCTCGCTCCACGCGTTTACAAGGCGGTATTCGTTGAGCGGCGTTTCCAGGCCTTCGTTGCGCAGGAAGCGGTTCAATATACAATCTATCTGTTCTGTGTTCTTGCGCCTCATTCCGAAACCTCTCCGCCCTTTACGTTAAACAACCGATAATCGCTCTGCGTGGCAGCCAGTATGCTGTCCAGGTGGTCGCGGTTGGTGTCGGTTATGAATATCTGCCCGAAGCCGTCACCCGCCACGAGGTTCACTATCTGTGCCACTCGCCCGGCGTCGAGCTTGTCGAAGATGTCGTCGAGCAGCAACAAAGGCACGGTATGCCTTCCCACCCTCTTGAGCAGTTCGAGCTGTGCGAACTTCAGAGCCACGAGGAACGACTTGGCCTGCCCTTGCGAGCCTTCGCGGCGTATGGGATAGCCGTCAAGGCGCATGTCGAGCTCGTCGCGATGTATGCCATGCAGCGAATAACCCATAATGCGGTCCTTTACACGGTCGCGCTGTATGACGTCGAGCAGCGGGCCGCGCATACAGTGGGACGTGTACACAAGTTCCACCTTTTCCTTACCGCTCGAGACGGTTGTATAATAGTCCTGGAATATCGGAGTAAGCAGCTCGACGAAACTGCGCCGTTTGGAGAAGATTATTTCTCCTTCTGCGGCCATTATCTCCTCGAATATGGATATTACCGTCGGGTCGGGTTCGGCCTCGCCACGCAGCAAGACATTGCGCTGCTGGAGCGCACGGTTGTATTTTATGAGCGAGTCCAAATAAATATTGTCGTATTGCGAAATAACCGTATCCAAAAACTTGCGGCGTTCCTCGCCCCCACCCGTAACGAGCACGTTGTCCTGCGGCGAAACCATTACCAGCGGCACAAGCCCGATGTGCTCGGCCAGGCGCTGGTAAGGCTTGCGGTTACGGCAGAAACGCTTGCGTTTGCCGGGGAACACGCCGGCCGAGATTACCTCTTCATTCCCGTCGTCGTCCATATAAACGCCCTGTATTGCCATACTATCCTGCTCATGCCTGACCACCTGCGCATCCAGAGGGGTATTGCTGCTCCGGCAGAACGAAAGGTAATAAACAGCGTCGAGCAGGTTTGTCTTTCCCTCGCCATTCGAGCCGATGAAACAGTTAATCTTTGGCGAAAAAGCCAAATCAGCTTGCACTATATTCTTATAATTGATTACGGACAGTGAAGATATTACCATGTTACTGAATTATTTTGCAACGGCGAAGATAATCCTTTTTTGCTTTACATCGTGCCGTTAAAAAGGCCAAAAGCCGGCGCAAGTATAAAAAAAGCGCGGAAAAATTTCACCGTATTAAACGAAAAGACTAATTTTGTGCCGCTTATAACGGGCAACAAAGAAAATAAAGTATATCACATTACCGAAATGGCAAACCAAGCGAATAATAACACATTCAACGCAAACGACGCTCTGAACCGTTCAGAGGCGTTCTTAATCAAACAGAAAAACAAAATAATTATTGCGGTAGCCGCAATAATAGTAATAATAGCCGGCGTGTTGCTTTACAACCGTTTCGTATCGCAACCGCGCGAGGAGAAAGCCGCAACGCTCATGGCCAAAGGGCAGGAATACTTTGCCGGAGGCGACTTCCAGAAAGCAATAAACGGAGACGGAGCCGGTTTTCCCGGTTTCCTGTCGATTGCAAAGCAATACAGCAGCACAAAGTCGGGCAACCTGGCCAACCTTTACGTAGGAATATCGTTTGCCCACATGGACAAACCCCAGGACGCACTGAAATACCTTGAGGAATACGACACCGCAGGCGACGCCATGATTGAAGCCGAAGCCATTGGCGCAATGGGCGACTGCTACGCTGCCCTCAACCAGCCCGACAAGGCTGTGGAATACTTCAAGAAGGCTGCTGCAACGGCCGACAACAACTCTCTGTCGCCCGTGTTCCTGGTAAAAGCAGGCGAAGTGCTCGAAGCACAGAAAAAATACGACGAAGCCATAAGCATTTACCAGCAAGTTAAGGACGAATACGTACAAAGCGCAATACAGCAAGAGATAGACAAATACATCGAGCGCGCAACGGTAAGCAAATAACGCCTTAATTAAAGAGCATTACAGCCATGTCGAGCAATTCGTTCAACCTAATAGAAAACAGCACAGTCTCCACACCTTCTGGAATGGGAATGCGCATTGGGATAGTAGTGAGCGAATGGAACGGAAGCATAACCGGCGACCTGCAGAACGGGGCTGTTGAAACACTAAAGCAAAACGGAGTTGACGAAAACGACATTCTGATATACTCCGTGCCCGGAAGTTTCGAACTAATCTACGGCTGCGCGCAGTTGGCCAAAAGCGGTAAAGTAGACGCCGTAATAGCAATAGGCTGCGTGATTCGCGGCGACACGCCCCACTTCGACTATATATGCCAGGCTGTTTCGAGCGGCTTGTCGCAACTGAATGCAGAGGGCGATGTGCCGGTAATATTCGGGCTTCTTACGACAAACAGCCAGGAACAGGCAGAAGAACGCTCGGGCGGCCTGCTTGGAAACAAAGGCGAAGAATACGCGGTAACCGCCATCAAGATGGTAGGATTCTCGCGCAAGATAAAATAACAGCAAGTGCTGCATACGGGCGGCAAATAAGCCAAAACTGCCGCACAACGACGGCAACCGCATGCGAGCGGTTGAACAAACGAACAACAAGATACAAAAAAATAAGGGCAAATTCCAGAGTGGCCAAATGGGGCAGACTGTAAATCTGCTGGCGTACGCCTTCGGTGGTTCGAATCCATCTTTGCCCACAAAGCGTCCCGAGCCTTGACGACTCGGGACGCTTTGTTTTATGACGCCACGAAAAAACCGCAACTTCTAACCCGACATACTGCACGCCTTGTTGTAATTACGAAAACCTCTGTCCCGGTTTGTCCGTATAAAAAAGCACAGTTTTCATCCCCGCCCAAACCCCGCTAAAAATATGTCTGAGATATTTTAAAATATGTCAGACATATTTCGAAATATGTGCCTTGTATTTTTTATTTGCTCCGGAATGGTTATAATAAACTGTGTTTCAGTTTTCATTATCACGCCCCGAAAATGTCCGTTTTTCCGCCCCGTTTTGCAAACATTCCCATGTCCTGTGCTCCGCGCGGCAAGACACTGGCACAAGCGGGCACGTATATAGAAAATTATCCTTAATTTTGCAGAATAACATTAGAAATACACGAAAAACAGCAGTTACATGAATTGCTACCTGTCGCATAACTACCGCGATTTCGTACATGCGGGCACGAAATCGAAGAACTATGTGGAGCACGTGCTGCAAGGCATGGGATTCAAGAACGTAGCCTTGCCTCAAACCCACTTCCACAACAAGATTCTCGGATTCTTCGCCACACTGGCCGGAGTGCTGATTGCCCCGTTCCGCCTGCACCGCGGCGATGTGCTGGCACTGCAATACCCGCTGAAGAAATACTACGTATTCGTATGCCGCTGCGCACACATGCGCGGAGCCAAGGTAGTTACACTCGTACACGACCTCGGCAGTTTCCGTCGCAAGAAACTCACGGCCGAAAAGGAAATGCGCCGCCTCGCGCATTCCGACTACATCATCATACACAACGAGAACATGAAACGCTGGATTAACGAGCACGGCCGTACCGAAGGCGTGGGGATACACTGGATGTTCGACTATCTGGAAGAAGCCAGTGCGCCTGTACGCAAAGCCCCTGCAGGAAGAATATCGGTGCTGTACGCAGGTTCGTTGCCGCGTAAAAAGAACGCCTTCCTGTACACGCTTGCCGAAAACGAGCACAGCTACGACCTGGAACTGTGCGGACGAGGACTGAACGCAGCCGAGATAAAAGCGTCGTGCGTACACTATCACGGCTTCGTGTCCGACGTAAAACTGATAGAAAACGATAAATTCAACTACGGACTTGTGTGGGACGGCGCGTCGCTCGACGAATGCGAAGGCCCGTATGGCGAATACCTCCGCTTTAACAACCCGCTCAAAGCCTCAATGTACGTGCGCTGCCACCTGCCGCTCATCGTGTGGGAAAAGGCGGCCATCGCGCCGCTCGTGCGTAAGAAAGGAATAGGGATATGCGTTCCTACTCTGCGCAACCTTGACCAGTTGCTGCAAAGCATTCCGGCTCAGCAGTACGACGAAATGGAGAGAAACGTCATTGCATGGAGCAAAGAGCTAAAAAACGGTGCATGCACGCGAAAAGCATTCGAAGAAGCCCTGGAATGGCTAAAAGAAAACAAGTGAACTGACACAAAACCCATGAAGCATAAAAAATCCGGCCCCTTTGGAGCCGGATTTTGTTATCTGTCGCTTCCGAACAGCGGCCATGCGTCGGCCAGCGCCTGCATTGACGGGAACACCACGCCTGCCCCTTCGTTCAAAAGCATTTGAGGGTCGAGCGGGCCGGTATTCACCGCTATTGTAAACACCTTTGCCGCCACGGCTGCCCGCACTCCTAACGGCGCGTTTTCGATAACAACAGCTTCGTTAGGCTTCACGCCGCATTTGTCCAACCCTTTGAGATATGGGTCGGGAGCCGGTTTGCCGCGCGGCGTATCATGGCTCGACACAACAAGGTCCTTATTGAAAAAACCGTGATACCCGTTGTCCAGACGGCTTAAAAGCGATTCCTGCCCGCTTCCGGTTACAACGGCAATGGTAAGTCCCTGTGCCTTTAGCTTTGACAATAGCGTTTCTGCCCCGGACATACGCGGAGCTTCAGGAAAGGCATTGAAAACCTCGCACTTGCGGGCGTATATATCCGACTTCTCCTTGTCAGTTGCATTCCTGCCCCAAAACCTGTTGGCAAAGATGTCAATAGTGGAGGCGCCCGTCCTACCTTCGTGCAAATAAGGTTCCGACGGCTCTATCGGCAACCCGTATTCGCCACACACCTGCGCCCACGCCTTGGCATGATATGGCATGGAGTCGAACAACACGCCGTCCATATCGAAAAGTACGGCTTTGAGGTTAAAATCCCCAAAGCCGTACTTAGTAAGGTATTTGTCTATTTCTTTTTCCAACATAAAATTACTCTGCTATTCTTGCGCGGATTGCTTCGCTTTCCTTTTCATAACCAGGTTTGTTGAGCAAAGCGAACATGTTCTTTTTGTAAGCTTCCACACCGGGCTGGTTGAAAGCATTAACGCCGAGAATATTTCCGCTTATGCCGCACGCACGCTCAAAGAAATAAATCAGCTGGCCTATATAGCGCTCGCTCAACTTGGGAACAATCACGCGTATGTTGGGAACTCCACCGTCTACATGCGCCAGTCGCGTTCCCAGCTCGGCCATCTTGTTTACTTCGTCAACGCGGCGGCCTTCGAGGAAGTTCAGCCCGTCGAGATTCTCCTCGTCGTGCGGGAAAAGAACCCTGTGGTTGGTTTCCTCGACGCTAAGCACTGTCTCGAAAATTGAACGTTCTCCTTCCTGAATCCATTGACCCATGGAGTGCAAATCAGTAGTGAAATCGACTGAAGCAGGGAAAATTCCTTTGTTATCCTTGCCTTCGCTCTCACCGTACAACTGCTTCCACCACTCGGCTATGTAATGCAGTTTTGGTTGGAAATCGGCCAGAATTTCAACCTTCTTGCCTTTTGAATAAAGTGCGTTACGAATTGCTGCGTACTGCTCGCTTATGTTCTCTTCGAAAGGAACATCTGCGCCGGTAGACTTTTCTATGTCGCGTGCACCTTCAACAAGTTCGTCTATGTCGAAACCAGCACATGCTATGGGAAGTAATCCCACAGGAGTGAGCACCGAGAAACGACCTCCTACATTGTCGGGAATAACAAAAGAAGTATATCCTTCCTTGTCAGCCGTTACACGTGCGGCACCGCGCTTTGCGTCGGTTATGGCCACGATTACCTTGCGGGCAACTTCTTTGCCGCGCTGATCCTCGCACTGCTTCTTAAGCAAACGGAAAGTGAGAGCTGTTTCGGTAGTCGTGCCTGATTTGGAAATGTTGATAACTCCGAATCTACGGTCTTTGAGGTATTCTGTAAGTTCGGCAAGATAATCTTCGCTTATGCTGTTTCCTGCAAAAAGTATTGTAGGATTATTGTTGTCATTCTTGAGCCATTGCAACGAGTTGGAAAGTGCTTCGATAACGGCGCGCGCTCCGAGATAGCTTCCGCCTATTCCTGCTACGACGATTGTATCGCATTCTTTCCGCAACACTGCGGCGCAGTCTTTTATTGCCTGAAGGTCTGCGTCGGTTATCGAAGTCGGCAGGTTCAGCCAACCAAGGAAATCATTGCCGGGGCACGTTCCTGCCTCGAGCGATTTCTGTGCTTCTTTAGCTTTCTGCTGCATTTCTGCAAATACTTCGTCTTTTACAAACGACTTTGCATTTGTGATGTCCAAACTTATTTTCTTCATAATGCTTGAATTTATGATTTTATTATTCTTATCGTAACGAATCAGTAAGCAAACCTATTTCTACCGCCGGCGACACGCGCTCGTACAGTATGTTGTACACCGCGTAAAGGATAGGCATGTTCACATAGAAGTGCTTGTTTATTTCGTAAAGGCACTTGGTGCCATAATATCCCTCAGCCACCATATCCATTTCGATTTGCGCATTCTTAACGCTGTAACCTTTGCCCACCATTGTGCCGAACTCGCGGTTACGGCTGAAATTGGAATATCCTGTAACGAGCAAATCGCCGAGATATGCCGTTGCATCCACGCAGCGTTCTATAGGATACACCGCACGCAGGAAACGGTTCATTTCGATTATCGCATTCGAAGTCAGCACTGCCTGGAAATTATCGCCATAATTCAAACCTTTGCAAATGCCTACCGCTATGGCGTACACATTCTTCAAAACTGTGGCATATTCTATGCCCACAACGTCGTCGTTTACCGAAGTCTTTATGTAATTGTTCGAAAGCACAGCGGCCAATGCCTCGCCCTTGGCTCGGTCCAGGCAACCGATTGTAAGATAAGTAAGACGGTTGAGCGCTACTTCCTCTGCATGGCTCGGCCCGCTTATTACCGCAAGGCTATCATCTGGAACGTTGTATATCTGTCTGAAATATTCGGTTACAACAAGTTCTTCTTCAGGAATGATTCCTTTTATTGCGGTAACTACGAACTTGTCGTTAAGTTTTACATGCAGTTTTTTCAGCACTTGTTTGAGATAAGGCGACGGCGTTACGAATATTACTGTATCGCTTTGCTCTACTATTTCGTTTATGTCGTTGCTGAACGTTATCTTACCGGTATCAAACTTGACGCTGGTAAGATATGAGGGATTATACCCCAAACGTATGAATGCGTCGATATTTCCCTGCCGGCGGATATACCAATTCAAATGGCCCGCCTTTTCGAGAACTATCTTGGCTATCGCCGTAGCCCAGCTGCCGCCGCCTATTATGGCTATTTTTCCACAATCTGACATAACACTTGCTGCTCCGGACATATTAATACGACTTCACTGCTCATCCCGCAACGCAGGAAATTTTCACGCGTTCAGTTTTTCCAGCCACGTTTCCACTTCGGATACGCTTGGCTTTGCAACATCGAGCTTATACTTCTTTATAACCTCGCCTATCTGCATTTGCAGTTTCTGCGGGTTTACCTCGCGCATGTCGCCAACCGTATTGTAGCCTGACTTCTGCAGTATGGGAATCAACTCTTCGGCTATGCCGAGAGCCGTATATTTTTCATTCGAATCACGCTGCGGTTTCTTTTCGGGTCTCATTTGCGGGAAGAACAGCACTTCCTGTATCGAAGACTGCCCGGTCATGAGCATTGCCAGCCTGTCGATACCTATACCTATTCCCGAAACCGGCGGCATTCCGTATTGCAGCGAACGCAGGAAATCCTGGTCGATGAACATGGCCTCGTCGTCGCCCTTTTCGCTCAGGCGCAACTGCTCCTTGAAGCGTTCTTCCTGGTCTATCGGGTCGTTAAGCTCGCTGTAAGCATTCGCAAGCTCCTTGCCGTTCACCATGAGTTCGAAACGCTCGGTAAGGTTGGGGTTGTCGCGATGTTTCTTTGTTAGCGGGCTCATCTCGATAGGATAATCTATTATAAAGGTAGGCTGTATGTAAGTGCCTTCGCAGAACTCTCCGAAAATCTCGTCTATCATCTTGCCCTTGCCGAAAGTCTCGTCCACGCTGTCGAGCTTCAGTTCCTTGCATATAGCCCTTATTTCGTCTTCTGTCTTGTCGGTAAGGTCGTAGCCTGTTTTCTCTTTAATCGAGTCGAGCATGGTAACACGCCGGTAAGGAGCCTTGAAGTCTATTTCCTTTCCGTCCACTACGACCTTGGTCGTACCGTTCACGTCAAGCGCAATCCTTTCCAGCAGCTTCTCGGTATAGCACATCATCCACTTGTAATCCTTGTATGAAACATAGAGTTCCATGCAAGTAAACTCGGGATTATGGTTCTTGTCCATGCCTTCGTTGCGGAAGTTCTTTGAAAATTCATAAACTCCCTCGAATCCGCCCACGATGAGCCGTTTGAGATAAAGCTCGCAGGCTATGCGCAGGTACAGGTCAATGTCCAACGCGTTGTGGTGCGTTATGAACGGGCGGGCGCTCGCGCCGCCGGGGATAGGTTGCAGTATTGGTGTCTCGACCTCTGTATATCCGTCTGCGTCGAACTGTGCGCGCATGCTCTTGTATATCTGCGCACGTTTAAGGAATGTTTCCTTTATGCCAGAGTTAACCACAAGGTCAACATAACGCTGGCGGTATCGCAGCTCAGGGTCGTCGAAACGGTCGTATTCCACACCGTCTTTCATCTTCACTATCGGCAGCGGCTTAATGCTTTTCGAAAGGAGCTTCAGTTCATCGGCACGCACGGAAATCTCTCCCGTCTGCGTGCGGAATACCTCGCCTTTAACTCCCACAAAGTCGCCAATATCGAGCAACCGTTTGAAAACCACGTTATAAAGGTCCTTGTTTTCATCCGGGCAAATATTGTCGCGGGTTACATACACCTGAATCCTGCCTTTCGAGTCCTGAAGCTCGAAAAAGCTGGCCTTGCCCATCACGCGGCGGCTCATAAGCCGTCCTGCTATACTGACGTTGCGGGCGGGGGCATTGTCGTCAAAACTTTCTTTTATTTCAGTTGAAAAAGCATTCGTTGGAAATTCGGCTGCAGGATAAGGCTCTATGCCCATCTTGCGCAATTCCGCCAGGCTCTCGCGGCGGTTGAGCTCTTGCTCGCTGAGTTCTAAAACATTCATGTTTAAAAGCCTTGTAATTTGTATGCAAAAGTACTAATTCTTTCCGACATTCCCAACTCCTGCAGGGGCAACTCGCCCGCCGCATGCGAAAGAACATGCTTTTTGTGCTCGGAACCGTAATTTTCCATAATTCCCCGACGGGGTTCGTGCCTTGTTCGAAACGGGTGTAAGGAGCAAAGAAAAATTATCTCTGAGATATTTTAAAATATGTCTGACATATTTTGAAATAGGTCAGACATATTTTTTGCGGCAGGCCTTAACCCTTCGAACGCACGAAGACAATTTTTTCATACCCGGAACAATAAATCATGCACCGACGATATTACATGATTGTAGGCCGAATAGCTTTTGCGTATTTATAAAGCGCGGCCTGCAACAACCTGAATCGTCCAACCAAGAACAATAAAAGCCATGAAAACGAAATTAAAGTTGGCATTAATTTATGCCATCGTCGCAGGATTCAGTTTAACTCTTGCCGTTTCATGCGGCAACAAAAAATCTCCGGACATAAAAGCGCAAGAAGACAGCGTTGCAACAAAGCCCAAAACCGACACCGTAAAACTTGTCAGCAGCCTCGAAGAGCTGTATTCGTATTCTCCCCGATACACTGTAATAGAAAAATGCGACCTTTCGCACCTCGGCTTAAAGGAAATACCCGCCGTATGGCTGTACAATATAAAGAAGTTGGATTTGTCGCATAACGACTTGCGCTTTTTCGACTCCTACGACTTCCTTCTGCCCAAAAGTATTGAGAAGCTGAACATCAGTTACTGCAACATAGGCAGATTCCGGCACAAAGACTTCAGCAGGGAAAGGATGTACATATATCCCACCTATTTGGTAAAGATAAAGCTCAATTTCAAAGAGAAAGACTTTCCACACCTCAAGAAGCTAAACGCGTCGTACAACAGAATACGGGAACTGAAAGTACCCGAATATACAGAAGTGGCGGATACCAACTACAACAAATGCAGGAACATCGTCAACAAGGTGCGCGCAAACGCCGACACGAACAAAACCATCCGGCGCGACACCGTAAAGCTGGTAAAAAGCCTGGAAGCGCTGTACGAACTTGCACCCAACACCGTAATAGAGACTTGCGACCTCTCGGGACAAGGACTTACCAAGCTGCCTGTACTGCGCCCTTACAATATAATAAGACTCGACATATCAGACAACGATTTCAGCAACCTTTCAAAAGAAGAGGCAACACAGGAAAGATTCATTGCCATGCTGCCCGAAAGCCTTGTAGAGCTCGACATGAGCAACTGCCATTATTGCGATTCGCTCTTTAAAGCAAGAAAGGATAAATGGTCCAACGGCATTGAAGTAGTTTTTCCTAAAGCCCAACTGCCGAACATCAGGAACATAAATATACAAGGAAACAGCTTCTGCAATATTCTCTTCACCGCACCCGTCGAACAGATCAACGCCGCAAGAAACAACCTTCTGTCAATACTCATATATACAAAGACGGTAAAGTATCTCGATGTTTCATACAACTGGAAAATGCACAACGCCATCGGCATCCAGCCCCAAAGCATCGAAACAATAAAACGGGACAGCTGCGCAAGGGGTAAGGAACTGATAAAAAAAGAAAGGGAAGTAACGAGAATCAGAACGTCCTGCCCGTTTAACGGCGAGATTTATTTAGTAGGGAGCCGCGAACCCATAGGCGGCACACGCTCCCGGGATTCCACATCCCAAAACCAATAGATTCCTGAAGCGCACGGAACAGAATAAAAATGGACTGCCTTGTTTCCAAGACAGTCCATTTTCCTTTCATCCTTTATTTTTTAACCCTGCGGAGAGAGGGGGATTCGAACCCCCGAAACGGTTTCGCCGTTTACACGCTTTCCAGGCGTGCCTCTTCAGCCACTCGAGCATCTCTCCATGCGTTACGCTACACGGATTTCCGTATGCTTTCGCAAAACCGATTGCAAAAATAATCTTTCTCACGCTATTATCAGCAAAAAAGCCATACTTTTTGCATTTAGCCCCAAATTTTAAACCCAAATCGGTCGTCAGGCTTCGTCAAATTGCGTGCTTATGCCTGGCAGACAGCTTTACGCCCCGCTGAAGGCGTTGCGGCTACGGCGAAGCCGGGCGGGAAGACAGATGACGGCAGAATTGCGTAAGTTGGCGAAGGAACCGCACTCAACGTTACTACTCAATTTTTTAATGACCGTTTTGGGTTAAATAACCACGCGAAGAATAGCCTTACATCTTTTATGCAAAACGCTTCTTTATCGTGCCATATATTTCGTACTTTTGTCCTCCAAAATTAAAATCGACGCTAAAAATGAAAACACACACACTGAAAGAATGGATAGTGGCCGTGCGCCCGTGGTCGTTCCCCGCCTCGACAATGCCCGTGGCGGTAACGCTGGCTTACCTTTACTGGGCCGGGCACGAAATAAACTGGCTTAACGGTGTATGGGCTTTGCTCAACATCATAGTATTCCATGCCGCGGGCAATACATGGAGCGATTACTTTGACTACGAGCGAAGTGTCGACCGCAAGGACACATACGGCGTCCGCACCCTCACCGACGGGATGTTCAGCCCGCAGGAAATACTGCGGCTGTCGCTTTCGCTGCTTGTAGTAGCCGTGGCGGGAGGCGTATACCTGCTCATGCGCACGGGTCTACCCCTGTTATATATAGGTATAGGCGGAGCGGCGTGCACACTGCTCTACCCCACGCTTAAATACCGCGCGCTGGGCGACGTGGTTATCTTCATGGCCTATGCCCTCCTGCCCATGCTGGGCACGGCCTACGTGGCCACGGGAACAGTGGACTGGAGCACAATGTGGGCCGGCGTACCCGTGGGACTTATAACCGTTGCCATACTGCACGCCAACAACACGCGCGACATACGTACCGACGTGCGCGCCAACATCAACACCCTGGCAATGACCATAGGCGTGCAGGCTTCGGTTGTGGTTTACTGCCTGGAAATTACAGTTCCGTTCGTATGGATAGCCGGGTGCGCTGCGGCAGGCATATTCCCATGGTGGACGCTGTTGGTGCTTGTAACCCTCATACCTGCCGCCGGAAATGTACGCATTATGGCTCACTACAACGGTAACGGCACAGGAAGCATATCCCGCCTGGACGAGCTTACGGCCAAGCTGCAACTTATGTTCAGCCTTTTCCTCGCCGCATCGTTCGCTTTAGCAGGAGCGCTGTCATGAAAAAGCTGTGTTTCACCCTGGTAGTGGCCGCAGTGCTGTGGGCAGTGATGTTCTCGCCGCAGACCATGCCGCTGATAAACTTCTGGGAGATGATGGCCGGCTCGGCGCTCACGCTTGCAGTGCTGGCCTGCCTGTTCGACCGCAGCTGGTTGAAAGAATCCGTCTGGAATCCTCAAAGCCTGTTCCTGGGCATAGCCCTGGCAGCCGCGCTGTGGGGAGTGTTCTGGACGGGCGACAAGGTGGCGGCGTGGCTGTTCGACTTCGCGCGCCCGCAGGTCGACATGATTTACGGCCTTAAAGAAAGCACGAACCCGCTGTTCCTCACACTGTTGCTGCTATTGGTAACAGGGCCCGCCGAAGAAATATTCTGGCGCGGCTACGTGCAGCGCACTATCTCGCACCGCTGGAACCCGAATGCCGGATTCGCCATAACCACTGCGGTTTACGCACTTGTACACGCGGCCTCCTGCAATTTCATGCTCATAATGGCGGCATTGGTGGCCGGCATAGTATGGGGAGGGCTCTACCGCCTGTTCCCACGACGCCTGCCTGTGCTCATCGTATCGCACGCCGTGTGGGACGCAGCAGTTTTCGTGTGGTTTCCTATCTGACGGCAAGCAGCGGCAAACATTATCAACCAATATTACAGGCAACGCGGGAACTGTCACAGCCCTCCCGCGTTGTTTTGTTTTCACACACGTTCGGGGAATACCGGCGACGTATAATCATACAGAAAGCTACCGGATTTTATTCAAAACCGGGCGAAAAACGGGTCTTTGTAACTGATTGAAAACCAGGCTTCCTTTTTGGGCAAAAAATATGTCTGACATATTTTGAAATAGGTCAGACATATTTTCGATTTTCTCCCTTGCTTTTTCAAAAAAGTCCGACCCCGTTTTTCCGGCACAGTAATATTTATTCATTCCCGCTGGGAAGAGGTTCTTAATTATTCAAAGCAGCGGGGGAAAATCTTGGCGGCATTAGCGTTCGTGGCTTCGGCCACTCGTTCCGGCGTAACGTCGTAGCATTCTGCAGCACGTTCTATTACGTATGTAAGGAATGAGCTTTCGTTTCGTTTGCCGCGCATGGGAACAGGGGCCATGTATGGTGCATCGGTTTCGAGAACAATGCGGTCGATTGGGATTGTACGCAACACTTCGGGCAAATGCGATTTTTTAAACGTGAGCACACCGCCTATTCCGAGCAAGAAGTTATCGAAAGAGAGAAGTTCGGCGGCCTCTTTTTCGTTCCCGGTGAAGCAATGGAACACGCCGCCGGGCAGTTGTGCCTTGTACCTGCGCAGGATGTGCACCATCTCGTTCTGTGCCTTGCGGCAATGAATCATAAGGGGCAGCCGGGTTTCGACAGACCACCGCACCTGCCGCTCGAAAGCGGCAAGCTGTTCGTTTTCGAACTCGCGGCTCCAATAATAATCCAGCCCCACCTCGCCTATTGCCACAAAACTCCCCGGCAGTGAGAGCAGCGTTCGGTGCATTGCGTCGAGAACGTCCTCCCACCCTGCATTGACTTCCTCGGGGTGAAGCCCTATCATGGGATAGGCGTATCGGGGATAACGCCCGCACACGTCGAGAACAGTATCGACGTTAGACAAATCGATTGAGGGCACAAGGATTTTGCATACTCCGGCTTCGCGTGCGCGTGCCATGACTTCGTCGCGGTCGGCGTCGAACTCGCTGCCGTCGATGTGTGCGTGAGTGTCGATAAACAGCACGGCGGTCAGCTTTTACGCCCTATGAGCGATGAAACAAAACGCCACACTTCGCGTTTCCTGTCATACGGTAACGAAACTTCGTCGAACAGGCCTTTGCTTCTTTCGAAGTACTTGTCAATCAAGGCCATCACGTCATCGGCCACGCCCAAGCGGTTATAAATGTCGGTAACAGCGCGTATCTTTTCGGCAGGGTCGAACTGCTTTGCGGTAAGCCATTGCAACAGTTCCTCGCGTGTAGGTCCGTCGGCGTTCGACAGGGCTTTAATCAGCAGATATGTTTTCTTGTTGCAAAGTATGTCGCCTCCTATTTTCTTGCCGAACACAGCCGGGTCGCCATATACGTCAAGGTAATCGTCCTGCAGCTGGAAAGCCATGCCTATCATTTCGCCGAACTTGTAAAGGCTTTCGGCATCCTCGCGCGGGGCGCCGCCGATTATTGCGCCCATTTTTGCCGCTCCTGCTATAAGCACCGACGTTTTTAGGCGTATCATCTCGAGATACTCGGCCGCGGTAACGTCAAGGCGGTTCTCGAAATTCATGTCGTATTGCTGTCCCTCGCCTATCTCGATGGCCGTCTGCGTGAAGATACGCGCAAGTTCGTCAACACAATCCGTCTTGGCCGATATAAGGTATTTGTAGGCAAGCACGAGCATTGTATCGCCCGAAAGTATCGCCGTGTTGGTATTCCAGCGCTTGTGCACCGTGGCATGCCCCCGCCTCATGTCGGCATTGTCCATGAGGTCGTCGTGAAGCAGCGTGTAATTATGGTATATCTCCAAAGCCATGGCCACTTTCAGCGCCTCGTCGATGTCCTTGCCGTACATATTATATACAAGCAGCAACATAACGGGACGGATTCGCTTTCCGCCCAGAGACATTACGTAGCGTATGGGTTCGTAAAGGTTTTCCGGCTTGTCGGGATAGCTTATTTCCGACAGCGAACGGTTCACTATTTTTATCAAATCTTCGGAAGTGTACATTACATCAAATCGTTAAAGTATTCTGCATATATTAATAGCCGCCAAATGCGGTCCGCTCAGTTACAAGAGAATTCAATGGGTATTGTAACCCTTACTATACTTACCTTGCCTTTAACCCGCCCGGGCACCCACTTGGGCATTTTCATTACCGTAAGCATGGCCTCGCGGTCGAGCAAAGGGTGCACCTTTTTCGTAACCGAAGGCTCTATCACCTTGCCTTCCTTCGACACGTAAAACGATACTTCCACTCTGCCCTCTACCTTGTTGCGCACGCATATCGGCGGATAGACCACGTTTTTGTCGAGCCATTTCATCAAAGCGGCCAAACCGCCCGGGAACTGCGGCATTTGTTCAACAACCTCTACCGGGGAAGGATATGCGTCCGACACCCTGGGGCCGGCAAGCGCGGAATCGTTCGTAAGAAGACTGTCGGGCACATCGACCAAAGCCTTGGTATCGTCTGATTTTCCCACCTCGTCAACGCCGAGCAGCAGCTGCGACTCCGCATTCTCGTCTTCGGAAATCTCGGGAACGAACTTAATGGAATTTTTCACACGCTTGGCCATCATCTTTTGGGTTATGTCGACGGCTTTCAGCTCGTGCATTCGCTTTACTTTGGGCGGCTCCAATTTAGAAAGGTTGGCTATGGTATTCATAGCCTCCTTGCGCGCCAAGTCAACCTGCCACTTGAACAAAACCAAAGGCAACACGGCAACAAACACAAACACTACCAGAACTATCACCAAGGCACGTGTAAGCATTGCGCCTCCGTCGCGCCTAAGGACGTATGCGCCGTATTCTTTGTTCCGGTTTTCGAAAACCAGATTACACCAATCCTTGGATAATAAATTTACTTTCGGCACGTTCTGAAATCATAGCGTTTTATCCAACTTGCGGAAACGCAATGTTGTTTGTATGTGCAAAATTAAGTCAGATAATCGAAAAAATGTACCTTTGTTCCCAAAAAGTGGAGATTAGATGAGAAAACTCGCACTCTTCTTTGCAGCCATGCTCCAGGTTGTCACATCGCTGGCCCAGGAGAAATCATCTTCGTTTAATTTTCTGAAGCTCCCGGCTTCGGCCCACGCCGCAGCCCTGGGCGGAATAAACATATCGCTAATAGATGACGACGCCACTCTGGCGTTCAACAACCCGGCCATGCTCGCTTCGGTTAGCGACAAGACGATAAACCTGAACTACATGTCGTACATGAAAGGCTCGCTCGTTGCGTCGGCCGCATTCGTCAAAGCCATAGGAGACCGTCACACGCTGGGAATAAACGCACAATACCTCAATTACGGCAGCATGGACGAAACCGACGAAAACGGGAACGTGACAGGCGACCTCTCGGCAAAAGATTTCAGCCTGGCCGGGCAATACAGCTACAGCCTTTCGGAACGGTGGGTAGGTGGAGCCACTGCAAAGTTCATATTCTCGAAATACGCAGAGTATTCGTCGTTCGCGATAGCCTTCGACTTGGGTCTGAATTATTTTGACGAAGAGAACGACTTCTCGGCCTCCATAACAATGCGTAACGTAGGTGCGCAGTTAAAGCGCTTTGACGACCGGACGGAGCACCTCCCGTTCGACCTCGACGTCGGCTTCACACAAAGCATGGCCCACGCCCCGGTAAGGTTGTCGCTTACGCTCACCGACCTCACGAGGTGGAGTTCAAAATATTATTTCAACGAGAGCGGCAAGGAATGCTCCTTCGGAAGAATCCTGTTCAACCATTTCGTAATCGGTGTAGACGTTATTCCCACCAAATTCCTGTACCTTTCGGCTGGCTACAACGCACGCCGCGCATACGAGCTCAAGGCTGCCGGTTCGGGAAAGGGAGCCGGCTGGTCGTTCGGCGGAGGACTTAAACTATCACGCTTCAAACTTGGAGTGGCATACTCGAAATACCACGTGGCAGCCTCATCTATCCTCGTAAACTTATCATACGGAATAAAATAGACCTGCCTTGCGGCCGCAAAGACGAAAGCTGCGGCGGCGCAAGGCATTCACACAATGCCTTATTGCAAAAACTTTTATTATGAAAAAGATTATTGTTGCCATCGACGGCTATTCGTCGTGCGGTAAAAGCACAATGGCAAAGACTCTTGCAAGAAAAATAGGTTACACTTACATCGACAGCGGGGCCATGTACCGTGCCGTAACATTGTTCGCGCTCGAAAACGGTATCATAACCGGCAGCGACGTAGACGCACCCGGCCTTGAAAAACGCTTGAATGAAATAAAAATAACATTCTCCACCGACAAGGAAACAGGCTCTAACATAACCGAGCTTAACGGCAAAGACGTGGAGCGCAGGATACGCACCCTTGAAGTATCCTCGCACGTAAGCGCAATAGCGGCCCTTCCGTTCATACGCACGTTCCTTACCGCGCAGCAACGCAGCCTCGGCAAGAAAAAAGGTATCGTCATGGACGGGCGCGACATAGGAACCACGGTATTCCCCGACGCGGAACTCAAGATATTCGTAACCGCATCGGCCGAGGTAAGGGCACGCAGACGGTATGACGAACTACAGGCAAAGGGCGAACGCGCTTCATACGAGGAAATAATCGAGAATGTGAAACAACGCGATTATATCGACACCCACCGCGAGGTATCCCCGTTAACGCAAGCCCCCGATGCCGTGGTGCTCGACAACTCATTCATGACCCTGGAGCAACAGGACGAGTGGCTGATGGAACAATACCGCAAAGCCGCAGGATGTTAAAAAGCCGTGATACATGAACATACAGGTTGAAATAGACGAAGGCTCGGGATATTGCTTCGGGGTTACGCGGGCAATAAAACTGGCCGAAGAGAAGCTCGCCTCTCCGCAGCCGCTATGCTGCCTGGGCGACATCGTACACAACGGGAGGGAATGCGAACGCCTTGGAAAGATGGGGCTACGCACGATAAACCACGAGGAATTCGGCAAACTGGTCGGCGCACGCGTCCTGCTCAGGGCTCACGGCGAACCGCCAAGCACATACCGCACCGCCCGCAGCAACAACATCGAAATTATCGACGCCACGTGCCCCGTGGTGCTGCAACTACAAAAGCGCATAGCCCTGGAATACGAAACTCCGGGTGACAAGCAGATTGTAATATTCGGGAAACGGGGACACGCCGAAGTGCTCGGCCTCGTAGGCCAGACCGACGGCAACGCAATAGTAGTGGAAGACATTGAAGACGCAGGCAAGCTCGACTTCCACCGCCCCATACGCCTGTATTCGCAAACCACCCGCGCCCTCGACGATTTCCGCCGCATAGTGGAATACATCGGCTCGCACATTCAACCTCCCGCCACCTTCGAATGGCACGATACAATATGCCGCCAGGTGGCCAACAGACTTCCCGCCATACGCGCCTTTGCCGCACGCCACGACGTAATACTGTTCGTATGCGGCAGGAAAAGCTCTAACGGACGCATGCTCTTTTCTGCATGCCGCAACGTAAACGCCAGGGCACACATGATAGAGCAACCTGCCGACATAGACTACACATGGTTCAACGAAGCCCAATCGGTAGGAATCTGCGGAGCCACCTCCACGCCCAAATGGCTTATGGAAGCCTGCCGCACAGCCATACTCGACCGCTGAACGCTTATTCCCCGCCATATTCCGCTGGAAATTAACAGGTGTTAATACGCCGCAAAAACTACATGCCTGAAAAAAGAAAATTCAAGGCACAAAATCGAAAATATGTCCGACCTATTTTAAAATATGTCGGACATATTTTTTGCCCATAGGCAACTGCTGATTTTCAACACCTTGGCAGACCCTCTTTCCTTTCACCCTTTTAACACTGGAAGCCGTTTAAGTTAACGAAACGACAACCTCGCTTTCCGGCTAACTTGAATGCCCGCGCCCGTGAGCCACACCCGGCCCGCACATCCGCACCCACGCAGCAGAAAACAAAAAACCGCGGACGAAATTCAGCATTTCATTCGCGGTTCTATCGTTTGTTGGGATACCCGGACTCGAACCAGGAAAAACAGGACCAGAATCTGTTGTGTTACCATTACACCATATCCCAATAACGTAAAGCTATGTCCTTAAAACGCTGCAAAAGTAAAAACTTTTTACGATACAACAAAGCAAAATGCAAGAAATCTTTCAGATATTTTACAACCGCACGCTCACATTAAAGAACATTTAGGAAATACGAAAGCAGTATGTCAACAAAAACTCATAACTTTGCGCAGAAATTTCATTTATTATATGGACGAAACAAAAAAGCTGGTAAACAACATTATCGAAGGAATCCAGGAGAAAAAAGGGAGCAACATTGTAATCGTAGACATGGAAAAAATAGAGTCGCGCGTATGCCGGTATTTCGTAATATGCCAGGGCAACTCGGCCAACCAGGTAAGCGCGATAGCACAGTCCGTCGGCGAAAAGGCGCTGAAAGACCTCGGCGTCAAACCATACACCGTATCAGGACTTCAAAGCTCGTTGTGGGTGGCCATGGACTACGGCGATATATTCGTACACATCTTCCAGCCCCAGGAAAGAGAGTTCTACGACCTTGAACACCTGTGGGCCGACGCAGAACTAACCCATATACCCGACTCCGAATAACACTACACCATGGCTGAACAGAAACCGCAAATGAACATGCCCAAGTTCAACCTGAACTGGGTGTACGCAATAATAATAGGTGTGCTCGCCGTGCTGTTCTTCACCGGCAAAGGGCGTAACAGCATAAACAAAGAAGTAGACTATACCACATTCAAAACATACATAACCAAAGGCTACGCAAAAAGCCTCGAAGTAAACAAGGGCGACGGCACGGTTGTGATGTTTGTAGACGGCAAACACATACGCGACGTTTTCAAACAAAGCACCACGACAACAGGAAAGTCACCCACCGTATCGACAAAATACCCCTCGGTCGACAAAGTAGAAGACTTCGTTGACGCAGAAACAAAAGCCGGGCATTTCAAAGGCAAGGTATCATACGTACAAGAGTCGGGAATGCTTTGGACGATACTTATAAACATACTTCCTATAATCCTGCTCGTAGGCCTGTGGCTCTTCTTCATGCGCAGGATGAGCGGCGGAGGCTCTGCCGGAGGAGGCGTTTTCAGCGTAGGCAAAAGCAAGGCGCAACTGTTCGAGAAAAGCTCAGGCACGCACATCACGTTCAAAGACGTAGCCGGCCAGGAAGGCGCAAAACGCGAAGTGCAGGAAATAGTAGAGTTCCTCAAAAACCCGCAAAAGTACACCGACCTCGGCGGAAAGATTCCCAAAGGCGCACTGCTCGTAGGCCCTCCGGGAACAGGCAAGACCCTCCTCGCCAAAGCCGTGGCAGGCGAGGCCGACGTGCCATTCTTCTCTATTTCGGGCAGCGACTTCGTTGAAATGTTCGTAGGCGTGGGTGCCAGCCGCGTGCGCGATCTTTTCCGCCAGGCAAAAGAAAAAGCACCCTCCATTATATTCATCGACGAAATAGACGCCGTGGGCCGCGCCCGCGGAAAGAACCCGTCGATGGGCGGCAACGACGAGCGCGAAAACACACTCAACCAGTTGCTCACCGAGATGGACGGTTTCGGAACGAACTCGGGCGTAATAGTACTGGCTGCAACAAACCGCGTCGACATTCTCGACAAGGCATTGTTGCGCGCAGGACGATTCGACCGGCAGATACACGTAGACCTTCCAGACCTGAACGAACGCAAATCCATATTCCTCGTGCACATGAAGCCGCTGAAAATGGACAAGACCGTTGACGTGGACCTTATGGCGCGACAAACGCCCGGATTCTCGGGAGCCGACATAGCAAACGTCTGCAACGAGGCCGCACTTATAGCTGCACGCCACGACAAACCGGCAGTAGGAATGCAGGATTTCCTTTCGGCGGTAGACCGCATTATCGGAGGACTGGAAAAGAAAACCAAAGTAATGACGCAGGACGAGAAACACACCATCGCACTTCACGAAGCCGGCCACGCAACCATATCATGGTTCCTGCAATATGCCAGCCCGCTCGTAAAAGTAACCATAGTGCCGCGCGGGCAGGCGTTAGGCGCTGCGTGGTATCTTCCCGAAGAAAGAAACATTACCACAAAAGAGCAGATGGAAGACGAAATATGCGCCACATTGGGCGGACGTGCAGCAGAGGAACTGTTCTCGGGGCACATATCTACCGGAGCGCTCAACGACCTCGAGACTGTGACGAAACGTGCATACGGTATGGTGGCATACCTTGGCATGAGCGAAAAACTGTATAACCTCTGCTATTACAACAACCAGGAATACCAGTTCAACAAGCCTTACTCCGAAAAGACATCCGAAACAATCGACGCCGAAGTTCGCAACCTTGTAAACCGTCAGTACGAGCGCGCCAAGAACCTGTTGCTCGAGCACAGGGAAGGCCATGCAGCACTGGCAAAAGTGCTGGAAGAACGCGAGGTTATCTTTGCCGAAGACGTAGAGAAGATATTCGGAAAACGCCCGTGGTTGAGCCGCGCAGACGAGATATTACAGGAAGAGGAAAAGGCTGTAAACGCCAATAAGGAAAACGTCCCCGCCAACGAAGGAAACGCGGCAGCGGACGAACCGGAAATGCAACTGGCTGAAAAGGCTGCAAGCACTACCGGGGAAAACAAGCCGGCCGACGAGAGCAAGGCCTCACAGAACGACGGCAACAACACAGAAAAGCAATAACACAAGAAATGAACAATCTGATAACCCGCACCGTTTCAGGCATATTCTTCGTGGCCGTAATGGTAGGAGCAATCCTTTACGACGCCAAGACCTTTATAGTCCTTTTCGGAATAATAACGGCGCTTGCGGTATGGGAGTTCTGCACGCTTGTAAACAACAAGAGGGAACTGCAAGTCAACAGACTGATAAGCACCGCCGCCGGCTTGTACCTGTACCTTGCAATGATGGCGTTCTGCACGGGTGCGTCGGGAGCGGCAATATTCATTCCCTACCTCATAACGCTTATGTACCTGCTCATTAGCGGGCTTTACATGCGCTCGCCGCGCTCGCTGGAAAACTGGGCCTTCGCCTTTGCCTCGCAGTTGTACATAGCCCTTCCGTTCGCGCTGATGAACGTACTGGCATTCCGTATGCAAAGCGGCGTTGACGGCATGTCGGGACTGGCATACATTCCCGCACTGCCGCTCGGGCTGATGATATTCCTTTGGACCAACGACATGGGTGCATACTGCTTCGGCAGCATGCTGCAACGCTTCGTGCCGTTCAAACTGTTCCCCTCCGTAAGCCCGCACAAATCGTGGATAGGAAGCATAGGCGGCGGCCTTGTAACCGTTGTAGCGGCCGTTATAATGTCGCGCTACTTTACGTTCATGCCTCCTGTGCAATGGGTGGGCATGGCGCTCGTGGTAGTGGTGTTCGGCACGTGGGGCGACCTGGTCGAAAGCCTTTTGAAGCGTAACCTCGGGGTAAAGGACAGCGGCCGCTTCCTGCCCGGACATGGCGGAGTGCTCGACCGTTTCGACAGCTCGCTGCTGGCCATCCCGGCCGTAGTGTTGTATTTGTACACACTCGAAATAATGTAAACAGCCAACCTTTTGCGCCAAGCAAAAGCGCACCGGGAAACATACATGGAAGACGGCTTTTTCAGGCCGTCTTTTTTGTCCGCTTTTTTGCCCCGGATTTCAAACGGGTTTTCAGAGGCGGAAAAATATGTCTGAGATATTTTAAAATATGTCAGACATATTTTGAATTATGTGCCTTGTATTTTTTATTTGCTCCCATGTGGGGTTTACGCGCTGAAAATCAGTTTTCATTTTTTCTATGGAAAATTTCGCTTTTTGAGCTACTGTTTTTTCCGCAATTATTGTCTGCCTCCGTTCAAGCGAACCGCCATTCGGCTTAACACTATCTTTCCTAAAACTTATTAAATATTTCGCTTTCCTGCATTCGTTCGTTTTACTGTCATTCAATATCTTTGTAAACAAAAACATACCTTTCTACAAAATAAACACACAATGAAAAAGATTCTGTTACTCACTATCGCGCTGGTCGGGCAATTCTCTCAAAATGCCTACGGCTGGGGCAACGAAGGGCACGACGCAGTGGCTTACATAGCAGAGTGCAACCTTAACAAAAAGGCCAAGAAAACAATCGAGAAATACCTCGGCAACCACTCCATTGTGTATTACGCGTCGTGGATGGATTATTACCGCGACACACCGCCATACAAGCACACTACCGTATGGCACATGGCACGTGTGGACAAGAACCTTTATTACACCGACGCGGTAAAAAGTCCTAAGGGAGACGCCGTGTCGGCCTTGGAAGAGTCAATCGATATGTTGAAAAACTATAAGAACCTCGACGACTCCACCGTGGCAGTAAGGCTGAAATACATCATACATATCGTGGGCGACATGCACTGCCCCGTACATGTGGATTATACAGGCTTGAACATCTGGTTCAACGTTAAGTTTTTCGGGAAGAAGACTACGTACCACGCCTTGTGGGATTCACGCCTAATCAATGAGAAACATCGCTGGCATTACACCGAATGGCAACAGCAGCTCGACCGTTGCAGCAAAGAAGAAAAAGCAAAGATTGCCGCCGGAACACCACGCGAATGGTTTCACGAAACAGCCGTTGACTGCCGTTACCTTTACGACATAGTAAAACCCGACGATGAACTCGGGCCCGACTACCTGAACGCCAACATCGAACTGGCCGAAAAACAGATACTGAAAGCCGGCTACCGCCTGGCCCGGGTGCTCAACGAGTTGTTCGGATAGAAACACGGCCCCGAACATTACCACCTCTGCACTAAATTCAACATCATAACATAAATCAAGCCTGACATATTAGTATATATGTCAGGCTTGATTATTAACGTTGCAGGAAACTACCCGCATGCACGGCAAAAAGGCGGACCGTCCTACTTATCGGCCGTGAAAGCGAACCAATCCAAGTCCACAGTACCCTTGAAACCTTCCGAAGCACGAAGCACGAAATACACACGGTGCGTTCCCGTTATCGGAGAAACCTTTGCTTTCACAGTTTTCAGCTTATCACCGGCCGGCACATCTATAATGCCCGCCAACTTGCCGTCGCAATCGTCCAGGCGAAGCTCAATCTTTGCGCCGCCTGTCCCGTTTCCCGAAACATTTATCCTTACCGTTTTTGCCGGCAACCGGCCAAAATCGACATTCGCGAAACCCAAGTACGAACCATTGCCGGCACATAACGCCACGGCCGCTTCACGGTCTTCATCCAGGCCGGAATACGCTCCGCGCAAGTAATCAAAATGCTCCGCTGAAGTCTTCGAATAAGCGTCCTTTGCTATGCAAGCCGTGTCAAGAAGCGAATTTGCGGCAGCAGAAACGGCCGTGGAATTTCCGAACGGCTGGTTTAAGAAACTCTTCAAGTTGCCGTCCTTGTCTTTTTCGGTTGGCGAAATCCAGTCCTCGGCCGATTTCGTAAGCCATGCCGACGAAGTCACTCCACGTGAGTTGCGGTTGTTGAAAGCATGGAAAGCATTTTTCCCAATCCAGGAAGCAAGCTCCGGATGGCGCATTTCAACTATGTACCGCCGCAGGTAACGCATTAGTATTCCCTTGAAGCCGCAAAGATCTCCGTTCACAGTCTGGCATACTTTGACAATTCCGTTCTCATCACAGAGTTCGCGGCGCGTGCAAGCCACTATCTTCTCGGCGTCACGCTTGTATTTTTCATCGCCATAGCGATTGTAAAGCATTATTGCCGCGCCGAGCATTGTTCCCTGGTTGTATGTCGACACCCAACGGTTGTATTTCTCCGGTTTGTCGGTAGAATCGTTCCAGGTAAAGCAGTCGAGCACCTGTCCTGTGCTTTCTACAAAAAGGTATGTGCGTTGTTTTTCGTAAAGGTCGCGCGCTATTCCGAAATATTTCTCTCTTTCTTCGCCGCTGTCAAGGCTGCGGGCGATATAACAGGCCGCCACTTCGGCCGGGCCATGGATACAGGAGTTCGTTCCGTTGGGATGTCCCGACTTCATTGCCCAGCGCAACATTCCCCAACGGTTATATGCACGCTTGTACACCGCGTCGAAATTCTTTTTTGCGAGACGGCGGTACTTGTCTAAGCCGGTAAGGTGGTATGCCCTCGCAGAAGCGATTACCATCCACATCACATCGTCGTTGAAGTCGTGCCCCACCCATTTGTATCGGTCGGTGTAAACCAGTTTGAGCCAGTCGTCGCCCACGTTCTCGTAAAAATAGTTGAACACCTTTGTAAAAACGTCGAGGTATTCCTTGTTCCCGGTCGTTTCATAGGCGTCGAGCATTGTTTCGAGCATTTCCGCGTCGCCCCACCAGCCACCGTCGCCGAACGACATCGTATTTTCGCCGCGTTCTTTGAGGTGATGGGCGAGCCAGGCGGCCGTCATTTCATCGCGCATGCGGCTGTCGAAAGATTCCACGGCTTCAGTTTCCTTTAATAGCCACTGCGCGGGTTCTCCGTCGTACAATATCCGGGGCTGCGCGCCGTCGTCGTTGTCCTCTGCACCAACGAGGCAGGCGCCGCTTCCTTCAAGACGCATTATATATATGTTCTCCTGGCCGGCCTCTTGCTCAGGCTTCCACCTTAGAGCCTTTTCGTTGCCCGCGAGCTGCACAAGGCTGTCGCCGTAAGCGAGGTATTTGCCTGTGTATATGTTCTTGAACGAGAATGTTCCGTCGCCGTTTTTCTCCGCACGCCACTGTTGCGCCGGCACATCGGTATTTGTCCACAACACAACGGGCGCGTAGTCTTCCATAGAGGAATTCATGACGAACAATGCCTTAGACTTATCGCCTGCGGGCGAGATGACATAAGTTTTCCCGGACTTCAGAGCGCCCATTACGGGAATCGCCGCCCCAAACGCCGATATTACAATGAGCAACGCCACGAAGCGCCCCGCGGCAGCAAGTCTTTTATATACGTATCCCATTGTTTTCCGTTTTTTCGCCAGCAAGCATTAAAGCGAAAGCTCCAGTTCAACCGGGCAATGGTCAGAACCGAAAATCTCATTGTGTATCGACGCGCCCGTGAGCTTGTCGCGCAAAGCTGCCGAGACAAGGAAATAATCTATGCGCCAACCTGCGTTCTTCTCTCGCGCATGAAAACGATAGCTCCACCAGGAATACGCCCCGGCAAGGTCGGGATAAAAGAACCTGAACGTATCGGTAAAACCGCTTTCGAGCAGCAGGGTGAACTTGCCGCGTTCTTCGTCGGTAAAACCGGCATTGCGTCGGTTTGTCGAAGGATTCTTCAGATCTATCTCGTTGTGCGCCACGTTCATGTCGCCGCAAACCACTACGGGCTTGGTTTGCGCAAGCTCGAGCAGGTATTTGCGGAAGGCGTCGTCCCACGTCATGCGGTAGTCGAGCCGCGCCAGACCGTCCTGCGAGTTGGGAGTATATACGTTTACAAGATAAAACGCCTCGGTTTCCAACGTGATAACCCGCCCTTCGCTGTCGTGTTCGCTTATTCCCAATCCGTAGCTTACCGAAAGCGGTTTGCGGCGCGCGAATACCGCCGTGCCCGAATATCCTTTCTTCTCAGCATAGTTCCAATACGACTCATATCCGTCGAAAGCTATATCAATCTGGCCGTCCTGCAGTTTGGTTTCCTGCAGGCAGAAAAAATCGGCGTCCAACTTCGAAAAGGCGTCCTTGAATCCTTTTCCCACACAAGCCCGTAGGCCGTTTACATTCCATGAAATCAACTTCATATTAACCGTGCGTTTTTTTGTCATCACATATATCTGCAAAAATAAATAAAATACGGCAAACCTACGGCCCTGCTGCCGGCATGAGAAACAGGCTCAGGCAAACGGCACGGAAAATGGCCGAAACATGAGAACACGGATGGTTAATCTTCGCCGCAACGAAGCATGAAAGCAAAAGCCGCTCGATACATCGCGAAACCCGCATGGCAAGCGGCCAAAAATATGTCTGACCTATTTTAAAATATCTCAGACATATTTTGAAATACAAGGCACATATTTTTTATTTTCCGGGGAACGCATTTTTCACACCTCGTGAAAGGTGGAATTTCCAATGGTTAATCTTCGCCTATACGGCACGCATAAGTCATGGCGCGCCACCTGTACGACAACATCCGGCGGAGGGGTACGAAATTGCAATAAAAAAACCGCCCGTAACGCCAAAACTTAACAACGCACGTAGGCAAGAACATTAAAATTTACTACCTTTGTGCAAATTATGCATTTCCCCCAATGAACAAACATACTATCCTATCAATATTCCTGCTTGCGGCCAGCGGAGCAGCCGCCCAACCGCAAGCCAGATTCGACGCCACGAGCCTCGACCTCGGCACTGTGCTTTGGAACAAGGAGCGCATGGCTACATTTACCGTAACCAACGCCGGAAACAAATCGTTAGTGATAAACAACGTGGAGACTTCGTGCGGCTGCACAGAAGCCACATGGACCAAATCGCCAATAAAAGCCGGAAAGACAGGCACAATATCCGTGGCATACACCGCCGACATGCTCGGGCACTTCAACAAACAGCTGGCCGTGTACACAAATGCCGACCCGCGCCCCGTGTACCTTTCGTTAAAAGGCGTAGTATCGACCGACGCACCGGAGTACGACGGGGAATACTTATATAAAATGGGCAACATAGGCGTAAACGTTAACGAAATGATTTTCGACAACGTAAACCTTGGCGACCAGCCGCAACTGATAATAGAGGTGTTCAACGGCGGGAGCGACAACTACAAACCCGAACTAATGCACCTGCCCAACTACCTTACGGCACAGGCGGTGCCCGAAGAACTCAGCCCCGGAAAAGGCGGCAAGATAGTCGTTACGCTCGACAGCCGCAAACTGCGCGAAATGGGACTCACGCAAACATCCGTTTACCTTAGCCGTTATCCGGGCGACAAGGTATGCAAAGACACCGAGATAGAAGTGTCGGCCGTGCTGCTGCCCTCGTTCGAAAACCTGACCGAAGCACAACTGGCCGCCGCACCCGCAATAGAGCTAAGTACCGAAAAACTCGTGCTCGAAAACCCCGGAAAAAAGAAAAAGACAAAAGGAAGCATAACAATAACCAACACAGGCAAATCGACACTCAACATAAAGTCGCTGCAAGTGTTCAACTCCGCGCTCAACGTTGACGTGAAACGCAAAATCGCCCCCGGAGAAAGCACAAAACTCAACATAGCCGTAATAATGCGCTACCTGAAACGCTCAAAACGAGCCCTGAGGGTACTAATGATTACAAACGACCCGAAACGCCCAAAAATAGACATAGACGTAACTATCGGCAAGTAAGCCTGCAATACCGAAAAAACAAATCTAATTAACCAAACAATAATCCCTTATGAGACATTTTGCACTAACCGTACTTGCCGCCGTATTTTCGGCATGTACCATCATGGCACAAAACTACACACTCTCCACGCCCAACACTACGCTTATAGTAGCCAATGACAACGGGACGCCCAAGTTTGTGTATTACGGGCCGAAAATCAATCCTGCCACATCTGTTGAAAGCATGAGGGCAGCTGGTATGACATTCGACTGCCACTCCTACCCTGCGTTCGGCATATGGTCGGAAAACGAAAAAGCTATCGCGGTAACACAGCCCGACGGCTCGATGACGCTCGACCTGGAGGTTGAAAGCGTAAAGGAAACCTCGGACGCCGACGGCTCGATTATTCAGATAAACATGAAAGACAGGGTGTATCCCTTCGTTATACGCCAATACTTCAAGGCTTACAACGGTACGGACGTGATTTCCACATGGACAGAACTCGTGAACAACGCAAAGAAAACCGTTGCGCTCGAGCTGTTTGCCTCGGCAAACATCCCGGTAATCCGCTCCGACAACTACGTTACGCATTTCCACGGAGCTTGGGGCGCAGAATCGTTTGTCGAAGAAGGCAAACTGCAGAACGGCCAGCTCGTAATTGCCAACAAGCAAGGTGTGCGCAACGCGGCACTCGACAATCCATCGCTAATGCTTTCCGTTGGCGGTCCCGCAACTGAGAACAGCGGCACCGTATTCGGCGGCGTACTGGCATGGAGCGGAAACTACAAAATAAAAGTGCACGCCCAAAACAACAGCCTCGAGATATTCGCCGGCATTAACGAAGAGACATCGCGCTACATGCTCGACGGCGGAAAAACGTTTACCACGCCCGAGTTCGCAATGACCTACTCAACCGAAGGCAAAGGCGGCGTAAGCCGCGCCATTCACCGCTGGGCACGCAAATACGCCCTGTGGAACGGCGACCGCGAGCGCATGGTGCTCCTCAACAGCTGGGAAGGTGTGTACATGAACATCACGCAGGACGTTATGGACCAGATGATGGGCGACATTGCAGCGCTGGGCGGCGAGTTGTTCGTAATGGACGACGGCTGGTTCGGCGACAAATATCCGCGCGACACCGACCACACCAGCCTCGGCGACTGGATGGTGAACAAGAAAAAACTCCCGCTGGGAATAAAAGGTCTTACCGACGCAGCCAAGAAACACGGCATAAAGTTCGGAATTTGGATTGAGCCTGAAATGGTAAACACCAAGAGCGAGCTGTTCGAAAAACATCCCGACTGGGCGCTCAGCAGCCCCAACCGCCCGCTTAGCCAGGGACGCGGCGGCACACAGATGGTGCTCGACCTTACAAACCCCGATGTGCAGGACTTTGTGTTCTCGGTATTCGACAACATCGTAACGGAGAACCCCGAAGTGGCTTACATCAAATGGGACGCAAACGCCGACATAATGAACTACGGCTCGCACTACCTTCCCGCCGACAAACAGTCGCAAATATACATCGACTACCAGCTCGGCATGCGTAACGTGCTGAAACGACTGCGCGAGAAACATCCCGACGTGGTTGTACAGGCTTGTGCCAGCGGCGGCGGACGTATCAACTACGGCTACCTGCCCTACTTTGACGAATTCTGGACCTCGGACGACACCGACGCTTACCAGCGCCTGTTCATGCAGTGGGGAACATCACACTTCTATCCCTCGCTCGCAATGGCCGCACACGTGAGTGCAGCTCCCAACCACCAGACAGGACGCACAGTGCCGTTCAAATTCCGCTTTGACGTGGCAATGCAGGGACGCCTCGGCATGGAAATACAACCCAAGAACATGAACGACGCCGAAAAGGAATTTGCAAAACGAGCCATAGCCGCTTATAAGGAAGTGCGCCCCGTTGTGCAGTTCGGCGACCTCTACCGCCTGAACTCGCCTTACGACACCGACGACGTTACGTCGCTCATGTATGCTTCGGAAGACAAGAGCAAAGCCGTGTTCTACGTTTACCGCACACGCAAGTACTGCTCCATACAGAACACTCCGATTATACGTCTCGACGGCGTTGACCCGAACAAGAACTATAAGTTCACCGACCTCACGCCGCAAGACCCCAAGCGTCCCAACGCCCTTAACGGCAAGGTGATAAGCGGAAGTGCGCTCAAAAACAACGGTATCCGCGTATGGCTGAACGATGATTACTCAAGCGCCGTATTCAAACTCGAAGCAGTGAACTGAGCAAGCAAGGGAAACAAGCAAACACGCGGCAGCCAAGCCGCATAATGACATGCCATACCCCGCACTGCATTGTGCAGTGCGGGGTATTTTATTCCCGTTACGGCAAAGCAACAAAGAGAGTCTGTTTTTGTCTGTCACGTAACTCACATAAAAATCAGCACTTAAGACCCCGCAAAAAATATGTCCGACCTATTTTAAAATAGGTCGGACATATTTTGAATTATCTCAGAGAAAATTTTTATTTGCTCTCAACAGCGTTTTATTTTACAATTTCCGAAAACGCATATAAAGGCAGACAAAAACAGAAAAACACATAAGTGCTGCCTTTTCCGAAATCCATGTTGCTCGTCAATATTCATCAAAGCTCAGGAAATCTACCACCCACCCTTCGTCCAAATAATGAAGCAGAGTGGCCCTGCCCTTACGAGTTTCACCTTCCTTGTGGGAGGTCATAACCCGGCCAAAAGGTGACAGTCCTGTAAAACGGCAAATGAAACGGCATACCCCGCGGCCTTCCTTTGCGTAATCGGGCGGACAGAAGACCTCACCAACCTTGTCCACTCGATAAAAACCGGCCAACATCCAATATGAAGTGTACCTAACCTTGTCGAGTGCAACAGCGTAAGCATTCTGTTTCGCTTTTTCCACTGTGTCGGTATCATTTTCAGGCGCTTCAATCGCACCGACGCTGTCTGCCGCTGTTTCATCGTCTGTTTGGACAAAAAGAGAGTTTTCAGAAAGCAGCAACGAATCGCTCAACGTAAAGTCATCCCCAAGCCTTGTTATAGGCGGATCGCTTACCATATACGCTTCGCCCGATTCTGTTAGCGAAACGTCGGCAAAATAATGCGTTACATCCTTGTAATACACCTTTGTGCCTTCCCACCACGTGTATTTCTCGAAACGGCGGTGTTCCACAACCTCCTCTACCTTACAATTTATAACCCCGAGCGCGACGAGTGTATCGAGAGCCTCCCGCATTTCAGGACGTATTTCATAATATCCCACATCGAACTTCACCACCTGGCTACTGTCGCGGAACATGGCCTCGCGCTCGATTGCATTGCGGGCGAGACGCTTGGAAAGCACATTGTCGTTGCACGATACCAGCACAGACAACGCCAACGCGGGCAACAAGAAGAGGAAACATAACTTCAGGCTGCGGGTTTTACGTTTATTCATTCTCATAACTCTTAGATTTTATATAAAAAATAAGCCGCCGGGACACAGCCCGACGGCTTACACTATTAATCATTATTACTTATTCAGCAAATCGCCGGACTTTTACTTGTCGGCTGCGGTATCTCCCGGATTATCGGCAGGTTTTTCTGTTTCTTTCTCTGCTTTTGCGGCAGAATCTTCAACAGACTGCCCGGCTGTTTCAGCGCCCGCGGCCTCCTTAGCCTGTTCGGCCGTCTCGTTACCGGCCGGTTCCTTTGCTTTGGCGTCGATGTCCTCTATCGATTTGCGTATGTCTTCGAGTTCTGCCTTCAGGCTTTCCATACGACGCTTCATCTCGTCGAGCAGACTGCTGCCGCTCTTTGAAGCAGCGTTGAGGAAGCCGAGGTTATTTTCGTAAGTCTTTATCTCGTTACGTTTAGCCTCGTATGCGCGGAACAGGCGGTCGCGTTCGCGCAGCATTGCGTCGCCGCCACGTGATATTGCAGCCGTTACTTTAGCCTTGAGGTTTTCCGCACGGTGCGAAATGCGGCGCACATCGAGCTCCTTGCACAAACGGTCTACCTGCTCGCGGTAAGCCTTGTAGAGCTTGTCCTTATATTTATAGGGAATGTGGCCGACAGACTGCCATTCGTCCATAAGCGAACGCAACTGCGCCTCGCCTTCCTGCTTGGCGTCGGCTGTTATTGCTTTGAGGCGCTCGACAATGGAACGTTTCTTCTCGAGGTTTTCATTTTCCTCGGCACGCTGTGAAGAAGTTGCCTTATCGCGTGCGGCAAAGAAAGCGTTGCAAGCGTCGGAGAAACGTTTCCAAACAGCGTCGGAATATTTCTTAGGCACTGCTCCTATGGTTTTCCACTCTTTCTGTAAAGCTATGAATATATTAGTGGTTGGATTCCAATCGGTGTTGTCCTTAAGAGACTCGGCCTTTTCGCAAAGTTCCATTTTCTTTGCATAGTTCTCGCTAAGCGCGCTCTTGAGTTCCTTGAAATGCTCGGATTTCTGCTTGAAGAATGCGTCACAGGCCTTGCGGAAGCGTTCGAATATCTTGGCATTCATATTCTTGGGCGTGAAGCCTATCGTTTTCCACTCTGCCTGGATGGCAATTATCTCTTTTGTTACCTTGTCCCAGTCGGCAAACGATTTAAGTTTGTCGAGTTCAAAGCCTTCTACCTTTTCGCAAAGCGCAGTCTTCTTTACGAGGTTCTCTTCTTCGCGGGCCTTGATTTTCTCATAATATTCCTGGTGACGTTTGTTTATCTGCGTAGAAGCCGATTTGAAACGCTCCCAAACAGATTCGCGCAAATCCTTTGCCACCGGCCCTATTTCCCGAAATTCCTGATGAAGTTTCTGAAGCTGGTGGAAAGCGGAAACGGGGTCCGGCTCTTCAAGCAGTTTTTCTGCGGCTTCGCAAAGATGTATCTTTGCCTCATAGTTTTTCTTGAAGTCGTACTCGCGGAACTCGCTGTTAAGTTTCAACAAGTCGTAGAACTGCTCCACATAAAGTTGATAACTCTTCCAAAGATCCGTAGCATTCTCTGCCGGCACTGGGTTTGTTTCACGCCATTCAGCCTGGAGCTTGCGGAATTGTTCGTAATTCTTGTTGGCTTCTTCGGGCGAGGATGACAGTTTCTTTATTTCCTCGAGTATCTGTTGCTTTTTCTGGAGATTTTCCCTCTTCTGCTGTTCAAGAGCTTCGTGCTGCTTGGCCCGTTTTTCTTTGACGAGAGACATCTCAGCCTTGAAACTTTCCTCGTCGGTGTCGGGCTGCGGCATGAAATCATCCTCTGCGCCACCACCGTTCAGGAATGCTTCACGCTCTTTCAGCACCTCTGCATGACGGAAACGGTAATACGCTTTCTTCAGCTGCTCGAGTTCGTTTTTATCGACAGGCTTGTCACTCTTGGCCAGTTCTTTTAAACGGTCAATTACTTCAGTCTTGCTTTCCGGCTGTTTTACCTCCGGCTCTGCCTCATTCTGTTCCTGCTGCGGGACATCAGTCTCCGCAGGCTCTTCCTGCGCTTCGGTTGCTGGTGCTTCCTGTACTTCTGCAGGCTCTGTGGCTGCCTCTGGTTTTTCAACCGCTTGCGGCTCGCTTTTACGTAGCTCTTCTTGAGAGAGTGTCATATCGTTTTCTGACATATTATCGAATCAATATATTGATTAACGCTACAAATTAAATTATTTTTATTTTAACAACCTAATAAAATTACGGCTTTTTTCAATCTTGAGTTCAACTTATAAATGCAACTTTTTGGGTGCGGATAATAAGCAATAAAA